>OBLK01000065.1_pt1 | contig 41696 bp, 38 predicted proteins | sample 1518871 | NCBI WGS metagenome assembly OBLK01 (sample SAMEA2464837, study PRJEB22497) | soil metagenome | biome: Grassland; feature: Farmland; material: Clay | place: Australia | collected 2013-02-01 | depth 0.8 m
TTCCGGTGCCCCGGCTCATTTCACGGATGATGCCGCACTTTCCGGCGGCGAAAATTCCGCCGGTCGCCGCCCACGGTCCTACACAGTCCCGCGCTCGAGCGCTTGCTGGTGCGCCGGTCTCCGGCGCTACAGTCGCTCCCATGCCCGATCCCCGCCTGCAGCTCACCTCCCAGGACCTTCTGTACGCCGCCACGGCGCTCCGGGCGCAGGCGGTCCGGTCGGCCGAGGATGCTGCGCGCCCCGAATACGGCAGCACGCGAGAGGTATTCGCGCGGTCAGCGGCCAGCCAGAGGAAACTGGCCGAGAAGTTCCAGCGGATCGGGGAGGAGCTTGGGCCGCGCTCGAGGAGGTGAAAACGAAACGCCCCGGATGGCCGGGGCGCTTCGAGTCTTGTTGTTATCCGCTGCTTATCGTTATGCGTCGGTCCTGATCTTGCGGGGGCGGGTCACCGCGAACCCGAGGGCCGCAAGTCCGGCGGCCAGCAGGGCCAAGGTGCCCGGCTCTGGCACGGTGGTGACCGACATGATCAGGACATTGTTTGAACGATCCGTCGAGCCCGTGCCGCCCGTGCCAGAAAAGGTCAAAGGGTTGCACGTAGAACTGTTATCTGCGCACGGTACAGTTACGAAGTAGGAAAGATAGTTTCCAAGTCCAGTGACCGTCAGGATATCGTTGCTGCCTCCTCCGATGCCGCCAGCGAGCACCGTGCAGTTCTCGTCAGCAGCGCAGCCGACTACCTGCCAGGACTCTCCACTCTGCACAGATCCAAGTTCGAGGCTTGAAATGTAGCCGGATGACACCTCTAGGCCGATGGCATTCTGGTAGTAGATCTCGTTTGCCCCGGACGGATCTCCCGTCAGACCGAGACCGGTCTCCGAAGGGGTTCCCGGAGTGTACTTGTAATACAGGCAAGAGCTTCCGTCGAGGCACGTGGGAACGAAAAAGCCTGGCACTAGCTCCAGGGACGCCTGGACCATCAAGCCCGTTCGCGCGAATGTGTATACGGACCCAAGGTTGGTATTGTTGAGCCCCGCCGTACCGGAGCTGAAATTGATTTGGCCCGCCGACGCGACTCCGGCCACTGCCAACAGTACGGTGCCCAGAGCGAGCGAAACGAATGCATTTTCATTGGTATCCCCCGAAAAGGTTCAGGCAGCGGTCACGAACCTGGCAAATTTCAGGCCAGAAATATGTCGCTTTTTGAAACAATGAGTTACATGTCACGATGATTATGTCGCATGCGTTTTGTCAAGAAATTCGACGTCAGAATGCAGCAATTCACGGGTAAGCACGCCGCGATGCCCGTATTTCCGCCCCTGATGGCTCGATGCTCTGGGCCTTGGCGAATTCGCGCATCGACGGGGTGAGCCGCGCTAACGAAAACTCCGCCCGAAGGCGGCGCTCTAATTGGCTCATGATGTCGCCTTCTACGGGGGCGCCGCGTTCCCCTTGCACCGACCGAGCACGGTCACCACGCGGGTGCCGGCCGTGTCGAGCAGCCGCGCCACCTTGCGCAGGTAGGCTGATTCCCGCTGGAGCCAGTCCGCTGCGTCGGTGTACGTCCTGACTGATCGCTCACTTTCGCAGATCCGACGCTCGAGGGCAGTGTCGTCCTCGCCGAGCAATACAGCCGTGAGCCGCACCGCTGCGCCGCGCTTGCGGTCCCAGCTCGCGTCGAACTTGCCAGGGTTGAGCCGAATCGCCTTGAACTTCCGATTCGGAGGGGCTGCCGGCGGCTTTCCAGTGAGGTGCTGGAATTGGCGGTCAGCCAGCTTAAGGAGTCGAGCGGGATTGCCGGTAGGCATCGTAGTTCTCCAGTGGTGAAGGACAAAAGTGGTCGGAGCCCGAGCCCGCCAGTGCGTTTTCGGCCGTCTCCGTGCCGAGCGCCTCAAGGGCTGTGGCGAGCTCGCGCCGGGCGAGATTCACCGCGACGGGCCAGTGCAGCGGCCCAGGAACGGCGGCCGTGCCGTTCTGCCAGTCCGCGCTGGCTCTCCCGAGCAGATCGAGTGCCTCCCTGATTGCAGCTACGATGTTTTGTGACGCGGTTATAGAGGCGCTCACAAACGTGCCTCCGCTACATCGCGAACACTCAAGGGAGCGAAAGCAAGCGACGCCGCCTCAGGAGGCAAAATCGCTCCGCGCGGACTTGCTATGGACTTGGAAGGTATCCAGTGGGGCGTCCGCGGCCAGAATGCACTTGGCCAGATAGAAGATAATATTCTGATTCTTATGGAGAACTTACTGGTGGAAAGGGAGGGACTCGAACCCTCGACCCCGGCATTATGAGCTCGCTGCCGCGCTCAAAATAGGCTTAAATTCAATAACTTGCTGGTGGGCGCCCGTTGCGATTGGCGCGACCGAGCACAACCGAGCACGGCCGATTCCCGCAAAATTCCCGCAAGATACAGGGTGCGTGAACCGATAGCGTCGGGACACGGGACCGGCGCCCCCGCTGGTCATAAAAAAACAGATGCGACGGGCGCGGTAATTAGGGAACTGCTGACGAGGCCAATCGCTGCTCTGACACTGCTCCCTGCACGTCAACGGCGACTCACTCGTTAATACGCGATTGCGTATATATAGAGTTTATACGGCAGCGCGTATATTTACCTTAAATACGTGATCGCGTATATTGCACGCATGAATAGTGTTGTTCGAACATCCAAACAGCTTGCTGCCACGCTTCGCCGCTACCGGCGCCAAAAGGGTTTCACGCAGCTCGCCCTGGGCCAATTGATGCATGCCCGTCAGGCAACCGTCTCAAAATTGGAGAGTGGAGAACGGGGTACGCAAATTGGCATTCTGATCGACGCCCTGACGGCTTTGGACCTTGAGCTTGTGGTCAGGCCCCGCACAAAGGCCACGGCGGACGACATCGAAGAGCTGTTCTGATGGCCCGCAAAGCCACTCACCCGCCGCTCCACGTGTATCTGAACGGGCGGCTCGTCGGTCACCTTCGGCGCGCAAGTAGTGGTGCAATCGACTTCACCTACGATTTAGCCTGGCTTGCGTGGGACAACGCGATCCCGGTTTCTCTTTCTTTGCCTCTTCGCGAAGATAGATACATTGGCGCTCCGGTCGTCGCTGTCTTTGACAACTTACTTCCTGACAATGATGACATTCGGCGACGGCTTGCAGAGCGAGCGCAGGCGGATGGCCCAGACGCCTACAGCCTGTTAGCGGCAATCGGTCGCGATTGCGTCGGCGCGCTCCAGTTCGTACCCGAAGGTGAGGACGTCGCAAGAACCACAGAAGTGACTGCACACGCGCTCACCGACCAGGAAATTGCTGAACGCATCAGTCATTTAGCACGAAACCCGCTCGGCATCGGCGAGGATGATCGCGAATTCCGGATTTCGATTGCGGGAGCACAGGAAAAGACCGCCCTCCTCTACTGGAAGGACAAATGGCATATTCCGCACGGCACCACGGCGACGACGCATATCCTCAAGCCCCAGATCGGCCGCCTTCCCAGCGGGATCGACTTATCGAACAGCGTAGAGAATGAACATCTGTGCTTGGAACTGGTCCGTGCGCTCGGCCTTCCTGCCGCCAAATCCGTTATAAAAGACTTTGCAGACAGACGCGCCCTCGTGATTGAACGCTTTGACCGTATATGGACGAAGAACGGTCGGCTTCTACGGATCCCCCAGGAGGATTGCTGCCAAGCTCTCTCCGTACCACCGTCCCGCAAGTACGAATCAGAGGGCGGCCCCGGAATTTGCGATCTCGTCGAACTGCTGAAAGGCAGCGATGTACCCGATGAGGATCAGAAGACGCTGTTCAAAGCCCAGGTCATTTTCTGGCTGCTTGGCGCGACCGACGGACACGCAAAGAATTTCAGCATTCGGCTTGCGCCCGGAAGTCGATACCGCCTGACACCTATTTACGACGTTGTTTCCGCACAGCCGAGCGTCAACGCAAAACAGATCCGCCTCAACAAAATGAAGATGGCTATGGCGATCGGAAAGACCCGCCACTACGTCGTACACACAATTGTAGGACGACACTTTGTCGAAACAGGCGATCAATGCAGCCTACCTGCCACGCTCGTGCGCGATGTACTCGACGAAATCCGCGACACGGGGAAAGACAGCATCGACGCAGTCATTGCCGGCCTGCCGGATGATTTTCCTGCAGCAGTCGTTGGGTCGATTTCGTCCGGCGCTAAGCGCCGGATTGATCTGCTCTAAAGATCAAAACGCCGCAAACACAAATCGCCGCAAATCTCCCGCACTGTCGATCGTGCGGTCGGCGGGGCGCTTGCAAGTGGCTGAAAATACTGGTGGAAAGGGAGGGACTCGAACCCTCGACCCCGGCATTATGAGTGCCGTGCTCTAACCGGCTGAGCTACCTTTCCACGCCTGTTTTCGGGGCCGGCCCACCGCTCCAAGGCCTGCGGGTGCGCCCAAAAAGGGGGGCGCATTGTCCTTAGGAAGGCGCCCGGGTGTCAACCGGCCCATGCGCGTCCTGAAAGCCCGCGCGGACAAGTCCTGGGCCGCACGGGGCCACGTGGGGGACCGCGCCTGCGCGAGTCCCGGGATTTCCGGCTCAAACGTTGAACCGGAAGTGCACCACGTCCCCTTCCTGCATGACGTATTCCTTGCCTTCCGAGCGCAGCTTCCCGGCCTCGCGGGCTCCAGCCTCGCCCTTGCAGGCGACGAAGTCCGCATAGCCGACCACCTCGGCACGGATGAAGCCCCGCTCGAAATCCGTATGGATCACTCCGGCCGCCTGGGGCGCGGTCGCACCCACGGGTACGGTCCAGGCGCGCACTTCCTTCTCGCCAGCGGTGAAATAGGTCTGCAGCCCGAGCAGCCGGTAGCCGGCGCGGATCACGCGGTCCAGGCCGGGCTCCTCGAGCCCGAGGTCAGCCAGGAAACCGGCGCGGTCGGCCGCATCGAGCTGGACGATCTCCGCCTCGATGGCTGCGCATACCGACACGACCACCGCTCCTTCGAGAGCTGCGCGCTGCTCGACCGCCGCGAGCAGCGGGTTGTCCCTGAAGCCGCTCTCCGCCACATTGGCCACGTACATGACCGGCTTGGCGGTGAGAAGCTGCAGCTCCCGGACGTCCCGCCTTTCCTCGACGGTCAGATGCATCGCGCGCACGGGCTTCACCTGATCCAGGTGCGCCTTCACGCGCTCGAACAGCGCCTTTTTCCTCAAGGCATCCTTGTCGCCACCCTTGGACGCTTTGGCGGCCCGCTCCACACCCTTCTCCACCGTGGCCAGGTCCGCGAGCGCCAGCTCCGTGTCGATCACCTCGATGTCGGCCAGCGGATCGATCTTGCCCGCCACGTGAACGATGTCGCTGCTCTGGAAACAGCGCACCACGTGCGCAATCGCGTCCACCTCGCGGATGTGGGACAGGAACTGGTTGCCCAGCCCTTCGCCCTTGGAAGCGCCGGCCACCAGGCCCGCGATGTCCACGAACTCCACCGTGGCGGGCACTATCTTCTGCGGGTGGACGATCCCGGCCAGCACTTCGAGCCGCGGGTCGGGCACGGGCACCATGCCGACATTGGGATCTATGGTGCAGAACGGGTAGTTGGCCGCGGCCGCATTCTGAGCCTGTGTGAGTGCATTAAACAGCGTCGACTTGCCGACGTTCGGCAATCCCACGATGCCGCAGCGGATGGACATGAAACAAACTCCTGCGCCTTCGGACTCAATCCGGGCGCGCCGGGGATTCTGCGTTGCCGCGCCTGTGCAGGCGGTTCATCGCCTTCTCGGCGCCATCGGCCAACATCACGGCGACGGCATCGGCGGCCGCGATCACCGCCTCCTGGATGAGCCCGGCCTCCGCCTGCGGCGGCCGGCCGAGCACGTAACCCAACACGGCGGTTTGATCGCCCGGATGCCCGATGCCGATACGCAGCCGCCAGAACTTCTCGCCGAGCCGGGCGATCACGTCGCGCAGACCGTTGTGGCCACCAGCGCCACCGCCCTGCTTGAGGCGCGCCACGCCCGGCGGGAAATCGAGCTCGTCATGGGCGACCAGGATGGCCTCCGGCACGATCTTGTAGAAGCCGGCGAGGCTCTGCACCGATCCGCCGCTCAGGTTCATGTAGGTCATGGGCTTGAGCAGCCACAGCTCCTGATCGGCGATGCGCGCACGCGCAACCTCGCCCTGGTAGCGGGACTCGCGCCTGAAATCGGCGCCGGCGCGCCGGGCCAGCTCCTCCACCAGGTCGAAGCCCGCGTTGTGGCGCGTCCGGGCATAGGTGGGGCCGGGATTGCCCAGCCCCACCACGAGCCGCAGAGGCGTCCCTGACACGGGCCGCTACTTCTTGCCTTCCTTCTTCTCTTCGCCCTTCTTGGCCTCTGCGGCCGGTGCCGCAGCGGCAGCCGCCGCGCCCTCGGCCACCGCCTCGGGAGCCGCTTCGGCAGCCACCGGCTCGGGCTCGGCGGCGCGCGGGCTGTGGATGGAGACGACCGGCGCGTTGCGGTGCGCCAGCTCCGGGATGGTCACTCCCTCGGGCACCGGGATATCTGCCAGGAACTTCGTCTCGTTGAGGTTCATCTCCGACAGATCCAGCTCGAGGAACTCCGGCAGGTCCTTCGGCAGGCAGCTCACCTCGACGTCGGTGCGCATGTGCGAAACCATGCCGCCCTGGGTCTTCACTCCGGGGCTGCCGGCCTCGCCCTTGAAGTGGATGGGCAGGTGCAGGCGGATCGGCTCGCTCTCGACCACGCGCTGCAGGTCCAGGTGCACGATCTGGTTCTTTGCCGGATGCATCTGCACATCCTTGACGATGGCCGGCTGCGCCTTGCCGTCGACCGTGATCTGCACGATCGAGGAATAAAAGCGCTCGTCTCCGATGACGGTGAGGAGCTTGTGGTGCTCGAATGAGAGCGCCTCGGCTTCCGTGTGGCCGCCGTAGAGGATTGCCGGAACCCTGCCGGCGTTGCGCAGGCGGCGGCTCGCACCAGTGCCTTGCGCCCCGCGCGATTCCGCGTCGAAGCTGAATGAAAATCGCATGATGTTCTCCAAGTGACGTCAACGACGCGCCCGGATCCGCGACCAGGTCCCGGCGCACAAAAAAACTCTCAATCCACGTACAGCGAGCTGACCGACTCCTCGTCGCGGATGCGGCGGACGGTCTCGGCGAGCAGCGCCGCCACCGACAACTGGCGGATACGGCCGCAACCGTCGGCCGCCTCTGACAGCGGGATGGTGTCGGTCACCACCAGCTCATCGAGCGCCGAGTGCGAAATCTTCTGCACGGCCTCGCCCGAGAGCACCGCGTGGGTGATGTAGGCGACCACCCTTTCGGCGCCCTCGTCCTTCAGCGCCTTCGCGGCCTGGCACAGCGTCCCGGCCGTATCGACCATGTCATCGACCAGCATGCAGGTCTTGCCGTCGACCGCGCCGATGATGTTCATGACCTTCGACTCGTTGGCCCGCGGCCGGCGCTTGTCGATGATGGCAAGCTCCGCGTCGTCCAGGCGCTTGGCGAAGGCCCGAGCGCGCACCACGCCGCCGACATCCGGCGACACAACGACCACGTTGCGGTACGCCTGCTTCCACGCGTCCCCGAGCAGGACCGGGGACGCATACACGTTGTCCACGGGGATATCGAAAAATCCCTGGATCTGGTCGGCATGCAGATCGACGGTCAACAACCGGTTGACGCCCGCGATCGACAGCATGTTGGCGACCAGGCGCGCGGTGATCGCCGAGCGCGTGGCCCGCGGCCGGCGATCCTGGCGCGAGTAGCCGAAATACGGCACCACCGCCGTGATGCGCGCGGCCGAGGCGCGCCGGCACGCGTCCACCATGACCAACAACTCCATGAGCGTGTCGTTGGTCGGCGGACAGGTCGGCTGGACGATGAACACGTCCCGCCCGCGCACGTTCTCCATCAGCTCGACGTTGATCTCGCCGTCGCTGAAGCGGCCGACGTACGCCCGCCCGAGCGGCGTCTGCAGATGCCGCGCGATCGAGCTCGCCAGCTTCCGATTCGCATTGCCGGCAAACACCGCCAGTGTGTCGCTCGTGCTCATGGGTGCCTTATGTCAACCGCCTTCGACCGCGGCACGCCGCCGCCGGCCTCGATCTGGCTGGGGTGGGAGGACTCGAACCTCCGAATGGCGGGATCAAAACCCGCTGCCTTACCACTTGGCTACACCCCAACACACTGAACAGATTCTCGATCCAGTTCTCATTCGGTACCGGCTCCGCGCTGCGCTGTCCGGCTGCGCGTCTCGTCAAGGCCCGGACGTCCCGATCGCGACAGCCCGTCATGGCGCTGACTTCTGCAGGAGGACATGCACGGGAGACACGTTCAATCCGCGCGCCACGAAGCTTCGCCACCGGTCCGGGACGCGTGCCGCGATTCGCTCCGCCTCCGCGGCGCTCGCCATCGCGGCGAAGATACAGGAGCCGGTTCCCGTAAGCCGTGCCTGTGCACGCTGCGAATCCCTCGAAAGCTGCCGATCCAGCCAGTCGAGCGCCTCGGCCACCTCGGGCCAGCGCGCCCGCACGACCGGCTCGCAGTCGTTGCGCCCGCCGGTCTCGAAAAAGGCGCGTATTGTGATGAGGGGCGAATTTCGTGTCAATTCAGGGCTCTGGAACACGTCTCGGGTCGGTACGCTCACCCCGGGGCGGATGAGCACATACCAGCGCTCGGGCAGCTCGACCGGCGCCAGCCGCTCGCCCACGCCTTCGGCCCAGGCGGAAAAACCTTTAATGAATACAGGCACATCCGCCCCCAGGGGCAGCCCCAGCCGGGCAAGCTCGTCCACGGACAGCCGGCAGCCCCACAGGTGATTCAGGGCCAGCAGCGTCGTCGCGGCATCGGTGCTGCCTCCGCCGAGTCCTCCCCCGATGGGGATGCGCTTGATCACCCGCAGAGAGGCCCCAAGAGAGGTGCCGGTCGCGGCCTTGAGCGCCCGAGCCGCCCGCAGCGTCAGATCGGCATCGGGCTCGACTTCCCGCAGACCCTCTCGCCGCTCGAGCAGGCCATCCGGCCGCACCTCGATTCCCAAGGTGTCGGAGAGGTCGATGAGCTGGAACAGGGTCTGCAGCTCGTGATAGCCGTCCGGCCGGCGGCCCGTCACGTGCAGAAACAGATTCAGCTTGGCCGGCGCCGGCCACAGGGTTTCCCCGGAGATTGCTGGAGCGCTCATACTCACGAAGTGGGGCTCAGGGCGCTCATCGCATCCGGCGATGGCCGGTCCCGGAGATGTCACCGGTCAATGAAGGTGCCATTCGTTTACCACCATTCGCAGTCTCACCCCCGCGCGCTGCACGGTCAGTAGTCTCGGCAGCCAATCCGCACCCACCGGCATGTACGCGCGGTACAGGATCGACCAGCCGTCCTGGCGCAGCGTGGCGAGCCGCTGCTTGGCATCCAGCGCCACCACCGCCGGCGTGCCCGGATCGGGCACCCCGAGCACCCAGTAGCGCAGGCTTCGAAGCGGCGGCTCGAACCCGAGCTGGCGCACCAGCACCTCCCGCGCCGCGGCATCGCCCAGATGCTTGCCGTGCGAGGTCACGACGTTGAGATTTCCATCGCGGTCGGTCACCTGCACGGCGCCCGCGCCGAGGGGCCCGCTGAGCACCATCCGCGTACGCGCACCCTGCTGAGTCCAGCGGATATTCGCGTCAAACCCCTGCCGCTCGACTGCCACCGCGACCCGGCCGCTCAGATCGAACCGCTGGAGCGTCTGCAGCTCGGGCCGCCGCACACGCCACGCCACCACCGGCGCGGGCGGCACTGCCACGGTCTGGCAGGCCGTGAGCGCCAAAGCGGCCAGACCGGCAAGTACGGTGGATACGACGGTGCGCGGCGACATGGGAGGCACTATAGAGGGTCGGTCTCCATCCCGCACGGAGCCTTGGGCTCATGCGGCTCGCCTTGTCGCAGGAGTGCCAATCCCGGAGAATGCCGCGCCCCCAGGAGCCTCTGATTGCCCCCCTCACGACCATGAAGGACTCCATCCGCCAAAGGCTCGAGAAGCTCTCCGATCGGTACGAGGAGGTCGGGCGGCTTCTGGCCTCGCCCGATCTCGATGGCAGCTCGGCGCAGTACCGCGATCTGTCGGTCGAATACTCACGGCTTCAGCCGCTCGCCGAGCGGCTGAAGGCCTATCACGCGCTCGAGCGCGATCTGGCCGCCGCCAAGGACATGCTCTCCGATGCCGACCCCGGCATGCGCGCGCTCGGCGCCGAAGAGCAGACGCGCGCTCAGGCGGCCCTGGAGGCGGCGGAGACGGGGCTGCACTCCCTGCTGCTGCCGCAGGACCCGCGGGACGAGAAGAATCTGTTTCTCGAGATCCGCGCCGGCACCGGCGGGGACGAGGCGGCTTTGTTTGCCGGCGACCTGTTCCGCATGTACGCCCGCTACGCCGAGTCCAAGGGATTCGGGGTGGAAGTGCTCAGCGACAGCCCCGGCGAGCACGGCGGCTACAAAGAGATCATCAGCCGGATCGCCGGCCGCGGGGCCTTCTCGCGCCTGAAGTTCGAGTCCGGCACCCACCGCGTGCAGCGCGTGCCGGCCACCGAGGCCCAGGGACGCATCCACACCTCCGCCTGCACGGTCGCCATCCTCCCGGAGCTCGAGGAGATCGGCGACGTCGAGATCAACCCGGCGGATCTGCGCATCGATACCTATCGCTCCTCGGGCGCCGGCGGCCAGCACGTCAACAAGACCGACTCGGCCGTGCGCATCACCCACCTGCCGACCGGCATCGTGGTTGAGTGTCAGGATGAGCGCTCCCAGCACAAGAACCGCTCGCGCGCCATGTCTCTCCTGCGCGCGCGCCTGCTGGCCTCCGAGCAGGAGAAGCAGCAGAGCGCTCAGGCCCGCTCACGCCGCCTGCAGGTCGGCAGCGGCGACCGCTCCGAGCGCATCCGCACGTACAACTTCCCGCAGGGCCGGGTCACCGACCACCGCATCAACCTGACGCTCTACAAGCTTCAGGATCTCATGAGCGGCGAGCTCGACGAGCTGCTCGATGCGCTCGCGCACCAGCACCAGGCCGATCTGCTCGCCGAAATGGGCGAGAACGAGCCGTGACAAAATCGCCGGGAGCGATTTTGGCCGGGCGCGGCGGGGCGCGGCTGCGTAGGTACGCCGGTCCGCCGAGCTCGGCCATCTGGCGCAGCAGCCACTGCCGCCGCCACAGCACGAAGCGCGACGGCCGCGCGACATGCCAGTGCACCGGATCGGGCAGCACCGCCGCGAGCAGCGCCGCCTGGGCGGCCGTCAGACGCGACGCCGGCTCGTGGAAGAACCTCTGCGCGGCCGCCTGCACCCCGTAGATACCCTTGCCGAACTGGGCGATGTTCAGATACACGGTGAGCACGCGCCGCTTCGGCCACAACACATCGATCAGCACCGTCAGGTACGCCTCGATCCCCTTTCTCACGAAGCTGCGCCCGCTCCACAAAAAGAGATTCTTCGCCACCTGCTGAGTGATGGTGCTCGCGCCGCGCAGCCGCCCGCCGCGCTCGGCGCCGCGGATCGCCCGGCCGATGGAGCGGAGGTCGAAGCCGTGGTTGAACGGAAAGGTCTGGTCCTCGGAGGCCACCGCCGCGATGCCGGCCTCGGGCGAGATTTGCCGGTAGCCGACCCAACGATAGTCGGTGTGGTAACCGCGCTCCCCGGTGCGCGCCGCGTGCCACCTCGCCTCCAGCATGAACGCGCTGGTCACCGGCGCAATCCACCGCAACAGCAGCACCGGCACCACCGTGATCACCACCCAGGCGAGCGCCGCCTCGAGCAGCGCCCGGCGCAGCCGTGCCGCGGTCCCTTTGCGCGCCATGACCGGAGCCGCTCAGGCGTGCGGATGGCTCAAGCGGGTGATTCGACGCGCCGCGCCGAAACGATCACCACGTCCTCCATGGGCGCATCCTGGTAGCCCTTGCGCCGGCCGGTCTCGACACCGGCAATCGTGTCGACGACCTCCATCCCCTCGGTCACCCGGGCGAACACCGCGTAGCCGAAGTCACGCGCGCTGTGATCGAGAAACGCGTTGTCCGCGAGATTGACGAAGAACTGCGAGGTGGCGCTGTCGACCACGCCGGTGCGCGCCATGGACAGCGTTCCGCGGAGGTTCTTCAGCCCGTTTTTCGCCTCGTTGCGGATCGGGGCGCGTGTCTGCTTGCTGCGGAACTCCTGATCGAGCCCGCCGCCCTGGATCACGAACCCCGGCACGATGCGATGAAAGATCGTGCCGTCGAAGAAGCCCTCGTCCACGTAGCCGAGGAAGTTCTCCACCGTCACCGGCGCCTCCTTGGGGAACAGCTCCACCGTGAAGCCGCCGTGGGAGGTCTCGAATCGAATCAGGGAATTCTGCGTTGAGCTTTCGGCCATTGCCCCTCCGTCATGCGCTCATGCCCCGCCAGATCGCGGTGCGTGCGGACTGTAGCAAACCCGAGCGACGCAAGCTCGCGCGCCACGGCGGATGCCTGAGCCGCGCCGTGCTCCAGGAGCAGCCAGCCGCCTCGCGCCAGGTGGTCCGGAGCGGCGCGGATGATCTCCCGCAGGCACGCCAGTGCGTCACCCCCGGGCGTAAGAGCCAGGCGCGGCTCGTGCGAGAGGACGTCGAGTGCCGGATCGTCCCCGGCCACATAGGGCGGATTGCTCACCACCAGATCGAAGGTGCAGCCACGCAGGCCTTCGAACCAGCTTCCCGGAACGAACCGCACCCGATCGAGACCCAATGCCATGGCATTGGCACGAGCCACCGCGAGCGCCTCGGGCGAGACATCCGTCGCCGTGACCTGCCAGAGCGGGCGCTCCCGGGCCAGGGCGAGCGCGATCGCTCCCGAGCCCGTGCCGAGATCGGCGATTCTCCCATCACGCCGCGAGTGCAGCGCCAGCGCACGCTCCACCAGCAGCTCCGTTTCCGGCCGCGGCACCAGCACCGCGGGTCCCACGGCGAGTTCCAGCGTCCAGAAATGCTTGCGCCCGAGCAGATAGGCGACCGGCTCGCCGGCGGCACGGCGCTCGATGAGCCGGCTGAATCGGTCGACTGCCGCCGCGTCCGGCATCGTCTCAGGATGCGAGCGCAGCCGCGCGCGGGACACGCCCAGCGCGTGCGAAAGCAGCAGTTCCGCATCGAGATCCGGCGTGCAATCAGGAACCTGCGCGAGAGCCGCGCGCAGGCGCTGTGCGCCCGCGGTGAGCAGCGACCCGGTACCGGCGGCGGAATGTTCGATGGCGGCGGGCATCATCGCACGGCTAAGATTGACGGATGTCCATCACCCTCTACCCCCCCTCGCAGCCGCGCACCATGGCCGAGCTCCTCGATGTGAGCTTCAGGATCTTCCGGGTCTCGCTGCTGAAGTGTCTGCCATATGCCACGCTGGCCATTCTCGCCGGTCAACTCGCGACCTTCTACGACCTCTCGCGCGGACATCTGCCGAATGCGCACGACGTGAACGATCCGATCTGGGTGAGCCTCTACACCATCGGCACCATGCTGGCCGTCATCCTGTGGATGGCGACGCTGCTGCGTCAATCGACCGTTGCCGCCGGACGGACGACGAGCCGCACCGATCTGCTCGACGTGCTCAAGAACGCTGCGGCGATCACCGCCATTTCGCTCCTCAGCGGCGCCGCGGTGGCCGTGCTCATCCTGCCGCCGCTTGCCCTGGCGGAACCTTACCGGACGGTCGGCGTGGCCGTCATGCTGGTGCCGGCGGTGTACGTTTTCGTGGCGCTGTCGCTGTCCCTGCCCGCCCGGATGCTCGCCCACAAAGGCGTGATCCAGAGCCTGATGTACAGCTTGGACCTCATCCGCGGCAACTGGTGGCGGGCCACCGCGATGTACGCGGTCGGCCTGTCGATCATCATGGTGTTCTACCTGCTCGCCGCCATCATGGCCGCAATGGTGCTGCCCGCCGGCGGCAATGCCATGCCCATCGAGCGGGCCATGGCTGCCACCGCGGTACTGGCCGTCGGCGCAATCGGCCTGACCTTCTACACCGCCATCACGCTGACCGTGTTCGGCGACCTGGAAGTGCGCAAAGTGTCCCGGTCGGTCTGATCGGCGCGTCACCGGGTGACGTCTAACCGAGGATCGGCGACAGCCACTTCTGCGCCTCCGCGACCGTCATGCCCTTGCGCCGCGCATAGTCCTCCACCTGGTCACGGTCGATGCGCCCCACCGCGAAGTAGTGCGCCTGCGGATGCGCGAAATACCAGCCGCTCACCGCGGCCGTGGGATACATCGCGTAGCTGTCGGTCAGACGAATGCCGGTCCGCCGATCCACCTCCAGCAGCTGCCACAGCTTCGCCTTCTCGGTGTGATCCGGGCACGCGGGATACCCGGGCGCCGGACGGATGCCGCGGTAGACCTCCTGGATGAGCTGCTCGTTGGTCATTTCCTCGGTCGCATAGCCCCACAGCTCGCGCCGCACCCGCTCATGGAAATGCTCGGCCGCGGCCTCCGCGAGACGGTCGGCGAGCGCCTTGAGGATGATGGCGGAATAATCGTCGTGAGCGCGCTCGAAGCGCGCCACGTGCTCCTCGATCCCCATACCCGACGTCACCGCGAACGCGCCGATGTAATCGCGCACCCCGCTCGATTTCGGCGCGATGTAGTCCGCCAGGCACTCGTGCGGCCTGCCCGGCGGCTTGTCCTTCTGCTGGCGCAGGAAGGACAGGGTGAGAATGGGGGAATTGCGCTTCTCGTCCTGGTATATCTCGACGTCGTCTCCGACCGAATTGGCGGGAAACAGCCCGAGCACGGCCTGTGCGGCGAGCCAGCGCTCGGACACGATGCGCTCCAACATGCGGCGCGCGTCCGCATACAGATTGCTGGCCGCCTCACCCACCACCGGGTCGGTGAGGATGTCGGGGAACTTGCCGGCGAACTCCCACGCATTGAAGAACGGCATCCAGTCGATGTAGCCGAGCAGCTCCGCGAGAGGATAGTCCGTGAAGCACTGCACCCCGGGCGAGCGCGGCACGGGCGCCGTGTACGTCGCCCAATCGATGCGCGCCCGGTTGGCCCTGGCCTGGGCGAGGCTGAGCGCCGGCGCCTTGACCTTGCGGCCGGCGTGCTGCTCGCGCTTGCGCGCGTGCTCTTCGTCGAGCTTGCCGACAAACACCGCGCGCGCCTCGGGATTGACGAGCGTCTGGCAGACGCCCACCGAGCGCGACGCATCCTTCACGTAAATCACCGCGCTATCGTATTCGGGAGCGATCTTGACCGAGGTGTGCGCGGGCGAGGTGGTGGCGCCGCCGATGAGCAGCGGCAGCGTGAAACCCTGGCGCTTCATCTCGCCGGCGACGTGGACCATCTCATCCAGTGACGGCGTGATCAGGCCCGAGAGTCCGATGAAGTCGGCTTCCTCCCGGCGCGCGGTCTCCAGGATGCGCTCGCACGGCACCATGACGCCCAGATCGATCACCTCGAAGTTGTTGCACTGCAGCACCACGCCGACGATGTTCTTGCCGATGTCGTGCACGTCCCCCTTGACCGTGGCCATGACGATGCGTCCGTTGGTTCGCTGCGCGCCCGCCTCCTTGCTCGCCTCGATGAACGGCACCAGGTGCGCCACCGCGCGCTTCATGACCCGCGCGCTCTTGACCACCTGCGGCAGAAACATCTTGCCGGCGCCGAACAGGTCGCCCACGATGTTCATGCCGTCCATCAGCGGCCCCTCGATCACGTCGAGCGGACGGTCGGTGGCAAGGCGCGCCTCCTCGGTGTCCTCGAGGATGAAATCGTCGATACCCTTGACCAGCGCATGCTCGAGTCGCTTGGTCACCGGCAGCGCGCGCCACTCCAGGTCGTCCTTGCGCTTCGCCCCGCCCTCGCCCTTGTAGCGGCTCGCGAGCCCGAGCAGCCGCTCGGTCGCGTCCTGCCGCCGGTTGAGGATGACGTCCTCGACCGCCTCGCGCAGCTCGGGGGCGATCTCCTCGTAGATCGCGAGCTGGCCGGCGTTGACGATCCCCATGTCCATGCCGGCCTGAATGGCATGGTAGAGAAACACCGAGTGCATGGCTTCGCGCACGCCGTTGTTCCCCCGGAAGGAGAAGCTGACGTTGCTCACCCCGCCGCTCACCAGGGCGTGCGGCAGGCGCTCCTTGATGCCGCGGGTGGCCTCGATGAAGGCGAGCGCGTAGCCGTCGTGCTCCTCGATGCCCGTGGCGACCGCGAAGATGTTGGGATCGAAGATGATGTCCTCGGGCGGGAAGCCCACCTGCTCGGTGAGCAGCCGGTAGGCGCGCTCGCAGATCGCCACCTTGCGCTCCACGGTGTCGGCCTGCCCCTGCTCGTCGAAGGCCATGACCACCACGGCCGCTCCGTAGCGGCGCACCTTGCGGGCGTGCTCGAGGAACACGGCCTCGCCTTCCTTCATGCTGATGGAATTGACGATGCCTTTGCCTTGCAGGCACTTCAGGCCCGCCTCCAGCACGACCCACTTCGAGGAGTCGAGCATGACCGGCACGCGGGCGATGTCGGGCTCGGCGGCCGAAAGGTGCAGGAAGCGCACCATGGCGGCCTGCGAGTCGAGCATGCCCTCGTCCATGTTGATATCGATCACCTGCGCGCCGCTCGCCACCTGCTGGCGCGCCACTTCGAGCGCGGTGGCATAGTCGCCCGCCTCGATCAGCTTGCGGAACTTTGCCGAGCCGGTGACATTGGTGCGCTCGCCGACGTTCACGAACAGAGACTGCTCGTCGATGTTGAGCGGCTCGAGCCCCGAGAGCCGGCACTTGACCGGCACCGCCGCCACGGGCCGCGGCGCGCGCGCGCCGACCGCCTCGCGCACCATCCGGATGTGCTCGGGTGTCGTGCCGCAGCAGCCGCCCACGATGTTGACCAGCGCGCTGTCGGCGTACTCGCGCAGGATTTCGGCGGTCTCCCCGGGCTGCTCGTCGTACTCGCCGAAGGCGTTCGGCAGTCCCGCATTGGGATAGGCGCAGATGCGGGTATCGGCGATGCGGCCCAGCTCCTCGATGTGGGGCCGCAGTTGACGCCCGCCGAGTGCGCAATTGAAGCCGACCGCGAGCGGCCGTGCGTGCCGGATGGAGTTCCAGAACGCCTCGGGAGTCTGCCCCGAGAGGATGCGCCCGGAGGCGTCGGTGATCGTGCCGGAGATGATGATCGGCACCTCTACGCCGGTCTCGTCGAACAGCCGCAGCGCGGCATAGATCGCCGCCTTGGCGTTGAGCGTGTCGATCACCGTCTCGATGAGCAGCACATCGATGCCGCCGATGAGCAGAGCGCGGGCCGCCTCCAGGTAGGTCGCCGCGAGATCGTCGAAGGACACGCTGCGGAAGCCGGGATCGTTCACGTCCGGCGACAGCGAGGTCATGCGGGTGGTCGGCCCCAGCGCGCCGGCCACGAACGCCGGCCGGCCGGCCGCGTACGCGAACTCGTCGGCGCTCGTGCGCGCCAGGCGGGCCGCCCGGTAGTTCAGCTCCGCCACCAGCGCCTCGGTACCGTAATCGGCCTGCGAGACCGCATTGCAATTGAATGTGTTGGTCTCGATGATGTCAGCGCCCGCCTCGAGATATTCCCGGTGGATCCCGGCCACGATCTGCGGCTGGCTGAGCGTCAGAATGTCGTTGTTGCCCTTGAGGTCGCGGCCGTGATGGCGGAACCGCTCGCCGCGGAACGCGCGCTCATCGAGCTTGTGCCGCTGCACCATGGTGCCCATGGCGCCATCGAGCAGCACGATGCGCTCATCGAGCAGCCGCTTCAGACGCGTGATGCGCTCGCTGCGCGCGTCCTCATCGGGAGGCTCCATGCCGAATGGGGTCGCGGCCGCCCGCGGCGCGTCCGAGCCGGAAGCGTCTTCCTTCAGTCCCACCTGGTGCTCGGGATGATTGCAACCCGTCATTGAGCGCCTCCGGCGGCCAGCGAGGGCTCCCGGGCCGGTCGGACCCGGCAGGCCGGCCCGCCCGGTCGGACCCCCAGCGCGTGGCAGATCGCAAAAGTCAGCTCCGCCCGATTGAGCGTGTAGAAATGGAAATCGCACACGCCGTGACGCTCGAGCTGGTGCACCTGCTCGATCGCCACGCTGGCGGCGATGAGCCGGCGGGTCTCGGCATCGTCCTCGAGTCCATGGAAGCGCTCCTCCAGCCACGCGGGGACGCTGGCGCCGCAACGCTCGGCGAAGCGGCGCACCTGGGGAAAGCGCGTAATGGGCAGGATGCCGGGCACGATGGGCGCGCGGATACCCGCCGCGGCACAGCGGTCGCGGAAGCGCAGGAAAACCTCGGTGTCGAAGAAGAACTGGGTGATGGCCCGCGAGGCGCCGGCATCGAGCTTGCGCTTGAGATTGTCCAGGTCGAACTGCGCCGAAGGCGCTTCCGGGTGGGTCTCGGGGTAGGCCGCGACCGAGATGTCGAAATCGCCGACGCTCCTGAGGCCGGCCACGAGATCCGCGGCATAGGCGAAGCCCCCCGGGTGAGGCTCGTAGCGCTCGACGCCCTGGGGCGGATCGCCGCGCAGAGCGACGATGTGGCGGATGCCCTGGTCCCAGTACCGGCGTGCGATGTCGAGGAGCTCGCCCCGGCCGGCGCCGATGCAGGTCAGGTGCGCGGCGCCGGTGAGCGGAGTCTCACGCTGAATGCGGCTGACCACATGATGTGTGCGCGCGCGCGTGGAGCCGTCGGCGCCGTAGGTGACGGACACGAACCGCGGCGTGAGCGGCACCAGGCGCTCGATGGAGCGCCAGAGCGTGGTTTCCATGGCCGCATCCGCGGGCGGAAAAAATTCGAAAGAGACATTGATCATGGGACCTTCCCTCCGTCGGCGCTGAAAAACGATCGATGCATTGGCGGGCCGGCGCATTCAGCCCGTACGGCTCAACGACCCGGCCGCCGGCGTGGCGCGGACCGCCAGCACGTGCCGGCCGGCCTCGATGGGGCGGATTTGCTCGCAGCTGAGGCCCGCCTCGGCCAGCCGCCTGCGCAGCCGCGCGATCGGGTGCTCCACCACGCGCTGGCGCGGGCTGTCCAGGGCCTCGTACGGCTCGAACAGCCAAAGCCGACCGGCGTCCGAAATCGCTCGGCGGCCCGCAGCCAGCAGCGCGGGCAAGGCGCTGTGCGGGGCGGCCAGGTGATCGAGCAGCACGAGCTCGAAGGTCCGTCCCAGTCGATCCAGATCACGCTGCCCCAGAGCATCAGGCCCCGCGGCCAGCAGCACACGGCAGGCGAGTCCCTCCCGCTCCAGCTCTGCCCTTGCCATTTGCGCCGCGCGCCGCGAATGCGCGATGGCCGCGCATTCCCCGCCGAAGGCGGCAATGGTGGAGAGCAGCTCCGGATGCTCGACACCGACCAGCAGGACCGAGGCAGGCCGGGACACCGGATCAGCCTCCACGACGCCGCGCAGCTCCCTGCCCAGCCGTGAGGTGGATGGAGGTGCGGCGGCGCCGGCCCCGGGGGCCTGCGCGCGCTCCCGGTCCCGGACCAGATCCGGGTCCGCCCGGTCGAGCTGGCCCAGCAGCCCGCGGATGAAGCCGGCGGCCGGGGTACCCTCGGCCGGTCGGTAATGCACCCACTGGCCCTGACGTACCCGTTCGACGAGCCCGGCCTCGGTCAGGATGCGCAGATGCCGGGACACCCGTGGCTCACTCTGCCCCAGCACCACGGCCAGATCGGACACGCTCAGCTCCCGCTCGGCGCACAGCGCCAGCAGCCGCAGCCGCGTGGACTCGGCGCAGGCGCGCAGCCAGCTCAGCAGTTCTCCTGAGTTCACCATGGGCTGGATTTCAGCATCATATCAATATTTGCACAATTCTTTAATTGCAGCTTAGCACAAGAAGCCAGGACGTGCACCCTCAATGGATCGAAGGGGAAACCGCGCTGGAATCGCTGTCGGCGAACAGCGCTTCGACCGCTTCGGCATCAAAATGGTAAAGGCGGCGGCAGAACTCGCAGGTCACGATGACTTCGCCCTGCTCCCTGAGCACATCGCGCACCTCTTCCGCCCCCAGCGCCCGCAGCAGAGCCGTCACCCGACCTTCCCCGCAACGGCATTCGAACTGCACGGGAGTGCCTCGGAACAGGCGCAGATCGTGGGCCGGCAGACCCCGGCCCAGGAGGTCCTCGACCGGACGGCACAGCAGATCCCGGGCAGTCAGCCGCTCGAAGCCTCGTCGTGCCGAATCCCATGCCTCACCCACGGCCGAGCCGGCGGACTCGGGCACCTTCTGAACCAGCAGCCCCGCGCTGTGCTCGCCGTCGGCCGCCAGCCGCACCCGCGTCGGGAGCTGTTCAGAGGCGGCGAAATACGCCTCCAGCGACTCCGCCAGCGAGTGACCCGTGAGCGGCACGATGCCCTGGTAGCGCAGGCTTCGCTCATCCGCCTCGATGGTGACGGTGAACCGGCCTTCGCTGCCGGTGAGGGAGCGGAACAGCAGGCCGGTGGCCGGGCTCTCGGCGCCGAGCGCCTCGAGCTGCTCTTCGTCGAACCGTGCGACCGCGCGCACGCGGAAGTCGTGCGTGCATTGGGCGACCATCAGGCCCACAGCCCCATTGCCTTGAAGCTGCAGCGTCAAGCGACCGCGGAACTTCAGCGTCGCGGCGAGCAGCACCGAGGCGGCCACGGCCTGCCCCAGCAGGGAGCGCACCGGCGGCGGGTAGTCGCCGTGGGCGCGCAACTCGCGCCAGGCATCCTTCAGATGCACCCAGTGCCCGCGCACAGGCTGATGCTCGACGACGAAACGGCGAACATGGTCGGAGTGGACGTTGGAGGGCATGGCCTCGAGATGGGGCGTGGACTCCGAGTAATCAATCATGCGCTGCGCGCGGAGTCAAACGGAGTTCGCCCCGCGGGCGGCGCGAGCTCACCCCGGCAGCTTCTTCTTCAACAACTCGTTGAGCTGCGCCGGGTTGGCCTTGCCCCCGGTCGCCTTCATCACCTGGCCCACGAAGAACCCGAACAGCTTGTCCTTGCCCGCGCGATATTGGGCGAGCTGCGCCGGGTTCCTCGCCATCACCTCCTCGATGACCCGCTCGATGGCGGCGCTGTCGGTGATCTGCTTCAGTCCCTTGGTCTCGATGACGGCGTCCGCGCTCTCGCCGCCCGCCCACATGGCCTCGAACACTTCCTTGGCGATCTTGCCCGAGATGGTCTGATCGGCGATGCGCGCAAGCAGGCCCGCGAGCCGCTCGGCCGGCATCCGGCCCGCCGCGATGTCCAGACCCTCCTTGTTCAACACGGCGGCCAGATCGCCCATCACCCAGTTCGCGGCGAGCTTGGGGGAGGAGGGCACCGCGCGCGCCACCGACTCGTAGTAATCGGCCAGCTCGCGGCTCGCGGTGAGCACGCCCGCGTCGTAGGCCGACAGCCCGTACTGCGCCACGAATCTCGCGGCCTTGGCATCGGGCAGCTCGGGCAGCTCCGCCCCGACACCTTCGATATATTCCTCGTCGAGCGCGAGCGGCAGCAGATCCGGGTCGGGGAAGTAGCGGTAGTCGTTGGCCTCCTCTTTCGAGCGCATCGAGCGCGTCTCGCCCTTGTCGGGATCGTACAGGCGCGTCTCCTGTACCACCGTGCCGCCGGACTCGATGAGCTCGATCTGACGCGCCACCTCGTACTGGATGGCCTTCTCGACGAAGCGGAAGGAATTGACGTTCTTGATCTCCGCGCGGGTGCCGAGCTTGTCCGAGCCCTCGGGACGTACCGAGACATTGGCATCGCAGCGGAACGAGCCTTCCTGCATGTTGCCGTCGCAGATCTCCAGATAGCGCACCAGGGTGTGCACCTTCTTCATGTAGGCGACGGCCTCTCTGGCCGATCTGAGGTCCGGCTCCGAGACGATCTCGATGAGCGGCGTGCCGGCGCGATTCAGATCGATCCCCGTCACCCCCGGCAACCCCTCGTGCAGCGACTTGCCGGCGTCCTCCTCCAGGTGCGCCCGGGTGACGCCAACGCGCTTGACCGAGCCGTCCTCCAGCACGATGTCGATGGCGCCGTCGGCCACGATGGGCAGCTCGTACTGGCTGATCTGGTAGCCTTTGGGCAGATCGGGGTAGAAGTAGTTCTTGCGTGCGAACACGGACTTGCGGGCGATGCGTGCGCCGATCGCGAGGCCGAACCGCACGGCCATGCGCACCACCTCAGCGTTGAGCACCGGCAGCACACCCGGATATCCCAGGTCCACCAGGCAGGCCTGGGTGTTGGGAGAGGCTCCGTAGGCGGTGCAGGCTCCGGAGAAGATCTTCGAGCGGGTTGCGAGCTGGGCGTGGATCTCCAGCCCGATGACCGTTTCCCAGGCCGTCATGCGAAGCGCTCCGGGACCGTAAGGTGCCAGTCCGTTTCGAGCTGGTAGCGGTGGGCCACATGAAGCAGCCGTCCCTCGGCGAAGTGCGGCCCGATGATCTGCAGGCCGACCGGCAGGCCGCCCGCGAAGCCGCAGGGGACCGACATGGCCGGCACGCCCGCCAGGTTCGCGCTGATGGTATAGATGTCGTTCAGATACATGGTGATGGGGTCGGCGACCTTGGCGCCCAAGGGGAAAGCGGCGGTGGGCGTCGCGGGTCCCATCAGCACGTCCACCTCGCCGAAGGCGCGCTGGAAATCCGCCGCGATCAGCTGCCGTACGCGCTGTGCCTTGAGGTAGTAGGCATCGTAGTAGCCGGCCGAAAGCACGTAGGTGCCGGTCATGATGCGTCGCTTCACCTCGGCGCCGAAACCCTCCGAGCGGGAGCGCTTGTACAGGTCCGCGAGGTCCCGCGGGTTCTCGCAGCGGTGGCCGAAGCGCACCCCATCGTAGCGCGCCAGGTTCGAGGAGCACTCCGCCGGCGCCACGACGTAGTAGGCCGGCACCGACAGCGAGATGTTCGGCAGACTCACCTCGCTCACCGCGGCCCCCAGGCGCTTGAAGACCGCGAGCGCCTCGCGGATGCAGCGCTCGTTGTCCGGATCGAGCCCCTCGTCGAAGAACTCCTTCAGCAGGCCGATCTTGAGCCCCTCGAGAGGCTCGCCCAGCCCCGCCGGATAGTCCGGCACCGGCGTATCGACGCTGGTCGAGTCGCGCCGGTCAAAGCCGGCCATCTCGCGCAGCAGCAGGGCCGCGTCCGCGGCGCTCGCCGCGATGACACCGCCCTGGTCCAGGCTGGAGGCGAAGGCGATCATCCCGTAGCGGGACACGCGCCCGTACGTCGGCTTGATCCCGGTCACGCCGCAGAGCGCCGCGGGCTGGCGGATCGAGCCGCCCGTATCGGTGGCGGTCGCCGCCGGAATGAGCCGCGCACACACCGCGGCGGCCGAGCCGCCCGAGGAGCCGCCCGGCACCAGCTCGGTATTCCAGGGATTGCGCACGGGACCGTAGTAGCTGGTCTCGTTCGAGGAGCCCATGGCGAACTCGTCCATATTGAGCTTGCCGAGCATGACGGCGCCCGCGGCCTTGAGCCGCTCGACCACCGTGGCGTCATAGGGCGAGACGAAATTCTCGAGCATCCGCGAGCCGCAGGTGGTGCGCACGCCCGCGGTGCAGAACAGATCCTTGTGCCCGATCGGCACGCCCGCGAGCGGCCCGCCGTCCCCGCGGGCGAGCGCGCGGTCGGCCGCCTGCGCCGCCTCGAGGGCCTGCTCGGCGGTGATCGAGATGAAGGCATTGAGCACCGGCTGGCTCGCCTCGATGCGGTTGAGGTAGGCGCGCACCAGCTCGGCGCTCGAGACCTTGCGGGCGCGCAGCGAGTCTGCGAGCTGGGTCAGGGTATGCCTGTGGCTCATGTCACTCGATCACCTTGGGCACCAGGTACAGGCCCGAGGCCACCTGCGGCGCGTTCCGCTGGTAGAGTTCGTGCTCGTCGCTCTCGGTGACCGCATCGGGCCGCAGCCGCTGGGCGAGCCCCGGCAGCGGATGGGACATCGGCGTGACGCCGGCGGTATCGGCCCGCTCGAGCTCGCCGATGAAATCGACGATGCGAGAGAGCTTGTCCTGGAAGGCCGGGATTTCGCCCGTCTCGAGCTCGAGACGGGCCAGGTGGGCGATGCTTTCGACTTGCGCGCGGGTCAGAGCCATGAGAGTGCCATCAAGAAACGGAAAATTCGTCCAGAAATCATACATGTTGCCTTGCTGAATGTCCTGTCGGTTGCTAGATTACGCGCCAATTTTGCGAGTATAGTGCCCGGCTCGAGGCGGGCGCCCGCTTCCACTGCTCATCCCGCACTCGGACGGTTCATGTTCAAACGCTTGCGCGGCTATTTCTCCAGCGATCTTTCGATCGACCTGGGAACGGCCAACACCCTCATTTACATCCGCGACGAGGGCATCGTCCTGAACGAGCCCTCCGTGGTGGCGGTGCAGGACGAGCCCTCCCGCGGCGGCAAGGTCATCGTCGCGGTCGGCCTGGCGGCCAAGGGAATGCTCGGCCGGACACCGGGGCACATCACGGCGGTGAGGCCCATGAAGGACGGGGTGATCGCCGATTTCACCTATACGGAGAAGATGCTCCAGTACTTCATCAACAAGGTGCACGGCAACCGCATGCTGCGGCCCTCGCCCCGGGTGCTGGTGTGCGTGCCCTTCGGCTCGACCCAGGTCGAGCGGCGCGCGATCCGCGAGTCGGCCGAGGGAGCCGGCGCGCGCACCGTCGCCATCGTCAGCGAGCCGATGGCCGCCGCGGTGGGCGCGGGCCTGCCGGTGCACGAGGCGCGCGGCTCGATGGTCCTCGATATCGGCGGCGGCACTTCCGAGGTCGCGGTGCTGTCGCTGAATGGAGTCGTGTACGCCAACTCGGCGCGGATCGGCGGCGATCGCTTCGATGAGGCGATCATGAACTACGTACGGCGCAATTACGGCATCCTCATCGGCGAGGCGACCGCCGAGCGCATCAAGATCGAGATCGGCTCGGCCTACCCGGGACAGCAGGTGCGCGAGCTCTCGGTCAAGGGCCGCAACCTCTCCGAGGGCGTGCCGCGAGCCTTCACGCTCAACAGCAACGAGATCCTGGAAGCGCTGCAGGAGCCGCTGCAGAACATCGTCGGCGCCGTCAAACAGGCCCTCGAGCAGACCCCTCCCGAGCTCGGCGCCGATGTGGCCGAGCGCGGCATCGTCCTCACCGGCGGCGGAGCGCTGCTGCGCGACATCGACAAGCTCCTGACGGAGGAGACCGGCCTGCCGGTGGTCGTGGCGGATGACCCGCTGACCTGCGTGGCCCGCGGCGGCGGCCGCATCCTGGAACTGATGGACGAGATGGGCCCCGGCCACTTCGGGCTCGAGTAGCCCGCGCACCCCGTGGCGGCTTTCGGCACCCGGAGTGGATCGCCGCGCAATCGCGGGGGGTCCGCCGGTTTCCGGTTTTCGCTGTACGCGCTCTTCTCGATCCTGATCATGGTGCTCGACCAGCGGCTCGACTGGCTCGAGCGGGTCCGCTTCGCCCTGCAGGCGGTCACCTATCCGGTCGAGATCGTTCTGAACTCCCCGGTCACCGGATGGCACTGGCTCGAGCGGGAATTCGCCTCCCGCCATGCGCTCGAGGCCGAGAATCGGCGCCTGCGCGAGCGCCTGCACGAGCTCGAGATGCGCACCCTGCGCGTCGATGCGCTCGCGGCGCAGAACGCTGCGCTCATCGGATTGAAGCAGGCCCTGCCACCGGTCGCCGAGCGCTGGCTGCCGGCCGACATCGTCAATATCGAGCTCGGCGGACTGCGCCAGCGCATCCTGGTCAACCGCGGCGAGCGCAACGGCGTGTTCCGCAACCAGGCCGTGCTCGATGATTACGGGGTCGTCGGCCAGACCATGCACGTCGGGCCCTGGAGCGCCGACGTGCTGCTGATCACGGACCCCGATCAGGACCTGCCCGTGCAGATCGAGCGGACGGGACTGCGGACCATCGCGGTCGGCACCGGCGATCCGGGCGCCCTCGCACTGCCCTTTCTGCCGGCCAATGCGAACATCCGGGCGGGCGACGTGCTGGTGACCTCGGGGCTTGGCGGCGTCTTCCCCTCGGGTTACCCGGTGGGCCGGGTGACCGAGGTGCACCCCGATGCCGCTCAGCCTCTGGCACGGGTGGTGGCCGCCCCGTTCGCGCACCTCCAGACCGATCGCGCGGTGATGCTGCTGTGGTTTCGCCGGGGCAGCCCCGCGGCACCGCTGAAGGAAAAGGGCGGCGAGCTCACCAGCGGCGACGCGGCCATCCAGCCTTTGCATGCGCCGAAGCGCTCCAGGGCGGCGGCCCAGGCCCCCTCTCGGGCGCGGGCTGCGCCGCCGGCGCCCGCCCGCAAGTCCGGCGCGCACGCACCGGTGAAGCCCAAGAGCGCGTCGGCGCCGCCAGGTCGCACCAAGCCATGAGCGTCTCGGCCCGCGGAGCAATTTTCAAGACGGCGCTGGTCGCGCTCGTCCTGACGCTTCTGCCGTTGCCCGCGTGGCTCGCCATCGTGAGGCCGGAATTCCTGGTGCTGACCGTGCTTTACTGGTCCATCCAGGCGCCGTTCGCCGGCGGGATCGGGCTCGGCTGGTTCGCAGGTCTGCTGCTCGATGCCTTCCAGGGGCCCGTGCTGGGCGAGCACGCGCTCGCGGTGGCGCTGGTGGCCTACCTGGGCGTGCACGAGCACCAGAGGATCCGCACCAAGCCGCTGCTGCAGCAATCGCTGGTGGTGTTCGTCGTGCTGGTCTTATATGAGTTCGTATTGTTCGCCGTCGACGGCTGGAGCGGACACCCGCTCGTCACGCTCCTGCGCTGGGTTCCGGCCGCGACCGGCGCGCTGATCTGGCCGGCCGTCGCGACTGTTCTCGCGCGCAGCTACCGGCCGCGCACGTGAGCACCTGACCGTCAGGAATGTCCCCCTTCCGCATCAAGGATCACTGGCACGAGCAGCGCCTGTTCGACCGCCGCGCGTGGTTTGCCGGGGCCATGATGGCGCTGGCCGGACTCGCGGTGCTCGGGCGCCTGTACTATCTTCAGGTCGAGCGCCATCACTACTATCTGGCGCTCTCGCAGGCGAACGGCGTGCGCACCGAGCCCATCCCGGCGGCACGCGGTCTGATCGTCGACCGCGATGGCGAGGTGATCGCCTCCAACCAGCCGACCTTCGACCTCATGCTGACGCCCGACCAGGTGCCTGACCTCAAGGGCTCGCTCGAGCGGCTGGCGAAGCTCGGGTTGCTGCACGCCGACGACATCCCCGGCCTGATCCGCACCATCGAGTCCCGCCAGAGCTTCGACACGGTCCCGATCCGCCTGCACCTCTCGGAGCAGGAGGTGGCGCGCTTCGCGGTGCGCCGCTACGAGTTCCCGGGGATCGACATCAGCCCGCGGCAGGCGCGCTGGTATCCGTTCGGGTCGCTGGCCGTCGATGCCGTGGGCTACGTGGGCACGATCAGCACCAGCGACCTCAAGCACATCGATCAGGCGGCCTATGCCGGCACCGCGGTGATCGGCAAGACCGGGGTCGAAGCGGCCTACGAGAAGCGGCTGCACGGCACCAACGGGTACCGCCAGATCCTGGTCAACGCGCTCGGGCGGCCGGTGCGCAGACCGGGCGTCCTGGGCCGGGACCTGCACGTCGAGCCGCCCGTGCCGGGGGACGATGTCATCCTCTCGCTCGATCTCAAGGTACAGCGGCTGGCCGAGAAGCTGCTGAAGGGGCACGACGGCGCGGTGGTCGCCCTGGACCCGTGGACCGGCGATGTGATCGCCATGGCCAGCTCCCCGACCTTCGATCCCAACTTGTTCGCGCGCGGCATCAGCGAGCGGCAGTATCGGGCGCTCGCCGACGACCCGCGCCTGCCGCTGTTCAACCGGGCGTTGCGCGCCGAGCTGCCCTCGGGCTCGACCATCAAGCCGGCGATCGCCCTGGGAGCCCTGACCGACGGGGTGGTCAACCCCGACCAACCGGTGTTTGCTTCCTACACCTACCACCTGCCCGGCAGCGCCCACATCTACCACAACGCCAATCACGAGACCTGCGGCTGGGTGAATCTCAGCATGGCGATCGTCGTGTCGTGCGATGTGTACTTCTATCGCCTCGCTCACGAGATGGGTATCGACCGCATCTCGCAGTGGCTGCCGGATTTCGGCTTCGGCCAGCCCACCGGCATCGACATCCCGGGAGAGCAGCCCGGGCTGGTGCCCTCGCGCGCCTGGAAGGAGCGCCACTTCGCCAACCCCGCAAACCGCGTGTGGTTCCCCGGCGACACGGTGATTCTGGGCATCGGGCAGGGCTACTTCCTCACCACGCCGCTGCAGCTCGCCCACTACGCCGGCATGCTCGCCACCCGGGGTCTGAACTTCAGGCCCCGGGTGGTCACCGGGATCCGCGATTCGCGTACGGGCAGAATTCACTGGCAGCGCCCGGTATTGCAGGGCAATCTCACCCAGATCAGCGCCGCTTCGTGGAAGGTGGTCATTGGCGCCATGGTCGGGGTGACCACGAATCCCCGCGGCACGGCCTACTGGGAAATGCACACCAGCTCTTATCCCATCGCCGGCAAGACCGGCACGGCGCAATTGGTCAGCGAGGGAGCGAAGGGAGCCTCCAATGAGGGCGCCTACAATGCGAAGGGGACGCTCGAGAAATTGCGCGATGACGCATGGTTCATCGCCTTCGCGCCCGCGAATGCCCCGCGCATCGCGGTTGTCGTACTGGATGAGCATGCCGGCTGGGGCTCCACGGGAGCCGCGCCGATTGCGCGCAAGGTGATGGACGCGTATTTGCTGGGGCCGAACGGCAAGCTGCTGCCCGATCCCGGGCGGGGTCCGTTCTCGGAGCCCGCCGGACTTACGCCGCGGGTCGACGCCGGCGTGTCGTCAACCCTCACGTCATCGCAACGGGCCGCAAAGCCAAGTCCATGATTCACGACGGAGTATCCACGGGGTTCCGGACCCGCCGCACGCTCGGCGGTGCGGCGCACGTACTGCTGGCGCTGAAGGCCGACGGACCGCTGCTCGCCGGGCTGGGCCTCACCGCCGCGTACGGACTGGTGGTGCTCTACAGCGCGTCGGCGGAAAGCCTGCCCGTGCTGCTGCGAACCGGGCTGCGTCTGGTGTTGGGAACCATCGTCATGCTCGCTCTCGCGCGGGTCAATCCCAATGTGCTGCGCCGCGCGTCCCCCTGGCTCTACGGCATCGGGATCGTGCTGCTGCTGGCCGTGGCGGCGGTCGGCCGCGTGCACCTCGGCGCCAAGCGCTGGCTCGACCTCGGCCCCGTGCATTTCCAGCCGTCGGAGCTGATGAAGCTCGCCGTGCCCATGATGTGCGCCTGGTATCTGCACGAGCGAACGCTGCCGCCACGGTGGGGGGATCTGCTCGTGCTGGCCGCGATCATCCTCTCGCCTGTGGCGTTGGTGGCCAAGGAGCCGGACCTCGGCACCGCCATGCTCATCGCCGCCGCGGGCTTCCTCGTGGTGTTCCTCGCGGGCCTGCGCACACGGGTCATCGCCTCGCTGCTGCTGCTGATCGTGGCCGGCGTGTTTTTCGGGGTGCGCTTCCTGCACGGCTATCAGCGCGAGCGTCTGATCAGCTTTCTGAACCCGCAGGCCGATCCCCTGGGCGCCGGCTACCACATCATTCAGTCTCAGATCGCCATCGGCTCGGGCGGGGTGTTCGGGACGGGCTGGATGGCCGGCAGCCAGGCCCAGCTCAATTTCCTGCCCGAGCGGACCACGGACTTCATATTCGCGGTGATCGGCGAGGAGTTCGGCCTGCTGGGCGTGCTGGGCCTGCTGCTGATGTACGCCTTCGTCATCGGCCGCTCGCTGTACCTGTCCATGCAGGGGCAGGACACATTCTCGCGCCTGCTCGGCGGCTGCATCGCACTCACTTTCTTCGTGTACGTATTCATCAATGCCGGTATGACCACCGGCCTCGTCCCCGTGGTCGGCGTACCGCTGCCGCTGGTGAGCTACGGCGGCAGCTCCGTGGTGACGCTGCTGTCAGGTTTCGGTATTCTGATGTCGCTGTATTCGCATCGGAAGCTCATGGGCTGAGGAGCACCCGTTCCGTGCCTCGATCGTTTCTTCTGCCCGCTGTGCTTGCACTCGGCGTCCTCGCGCAGCCCGCCGCGGCTCTCGAGGCCGCAGCGCCCTTTGTTCATTGGCGGCAATCACCGAGGCGATTGCCGCAAGACCCTACACAGCTACCGCGGGCTAGGGGGTGCGCCGCACTGCCCATCCCTGGGGGCAGGGCACCCAGCCCGCGCACTCCCGCGCGGTCGTTCGCTGCTGCGCAGCTCACCCACTGCGCCCTGCCATCGGCGCTTCGCGCCGGAAAGACAGCGTCTTTCCCGCATGCGCAGCTCGCCCGGTTCGCCTCCCGGGTCGCGCGGCGCGACGCGCTCAACCGGCGCTGGGTGCTGCGGGTGCTCGGGCAGGCCCGCGCGCGCCCCCACATCATCGACATGATGAACCATCCCGCCGAGCACGTGCTTCAGTGGTGGCAGTACCGGCGGATCTTCCTCACTCGCGAGCGAATCGACCTCGGAGCGCGGTTCTGGCGCGAGCATCGCGAGGCGCTCGAGCGCGCCGGCGCCGAGCGGGGCGTCGCGCCGCGCTACATCGTCGCCATCCTCGGGGTCGAGACCTACTACGGACGCCGCTCGGGGCCCTACCGGATACTCGATGCGCTCTCCACCCTGGCCTTCGACTATCCGCCGCGCCAGCGCTTCTTCAGCCGGGAGCTCGAGCAGTTCCTGGTCCTCGCGCACCGCGACGGACTGAACCCCCTGACGGTGAAAGGCTCCTACGCCGGAGCGATGGGGCCGATGCAGTTCATGCCCTCGACCTACCTGCGCTACGCCGTCGGCACGGGCGGACATCCTCCGAACCTGTTCACCGACTGGAACGACATCTTCGCCAGTATCGCCAACTACCTGCACGCGCACGGCTGGCGGGCTGGCGAGCCGGTCCTCGCTCCGGTCACCGTCGAGCCGGACGCGACCTTCCACATCGATCCCCATGATCTGGCGCTCGACCGCACGATCGGCGGCCTGGCGGCTGACGGCGCGCGGGTCGAAAGTGACGCCCCCGCCGCCACGCCCGTGGTTCTGCTGCTGGCGCAGGAGCGGGCGGGACCCGCCTACCGCGCCGGCTTCCACAATTTCCAGGTGATCCTGACCTATAACCACAGCGCGCTGTATGCCATGGCGGTCAACGACCTGGCGCAGGCGATCGCGCGGCGGATGGGCCAGCCGCGCAGCGTAATGGCCAGCGGCACGGGCCGGCCGAGGTGAGGGTAGCGGCGCTCCTCGGTGCGGCCGCCATGGCGGCTCTCCTGGCTGGCTGCGCCACCAGGCCTCGCATGCAAGCGGGTCCGGGCCCGCACCTGCCGCCCCTGCCGAAGAGCTGGCGTTCCATCCCCAATCCGGTGCCGCGCTATCTGCCGCCCGCGCCCCACGGCAATCCGCCGTACTACGACGTGGACGGCAGGCGTTATCACGTGCTGGCCAGCGCAGCCGGTTATGACGTCACCGGCGTGGCTTCCTGGTACGGGCCGACATTCGACGGCAAGTACACCTCCGACGGTGACCGATACGACATGTATGCGATGACCGCCGCCAACAAAGTCCTGCCGCTGCCGACCTACGTGCGCGTGACCGACCTGAGCAATGGACGCAGCGTCATCGTGAAAGTCAACGACCGCGGCCCGTTCGTCGCCAATCGGCTGATCGACCTGTCTTATGTGGCGGCGGCCAAGCTCGGCATGCTGCGCACGGGCACCGCGCTGGTCGAGGTTCGCGCCATCATGCCCGGCAGTCCCGATACGCTCACGAGGGCCGAGGAGCGCCCCCCACCCGTGCTCTATGTCCAGGTGGGCGCGTTCGCCGTGTCCGTCAACGCCCGGCGGGTGCTCGCGAGATTGAGGACCGCCGGCATGTCGAAAGCGTTCATTCTGTCGCCGGCGGTCGCCGGCGGCCGGTTATACCGGGTGCGCGTGGGACCGGTGGACGGTGTTCCGCAATACGACCGGCTCGCCTCTCGGCTCGCGGCGCTCGGCTACCCCGGAGCGGTGCTGGTCAGGCCATGAGGTGTGCAGCGCGCAGCGGAGGAAGAACTATCCGGCGCGGACGTGATCTTATCCTGCGCACCCACCGCCCCAGTCAATCCGGAGGAACGTCTCATATGCCCCGCTCGATTGCCCTGACCACGCCGGCAGTCTGCGCGCTGGTCGCACTCGCCGCGGCGGCCCGGGCCGCCGCCGCACCGGTGCCTGTGCCTCCGCCGCCGGCGCTCAAAGCCACCGCCTACATCCTCGTCGACTTCGACACCGGCCGGGTGCTGGCCGCGAAGAACGCCGACCGCAAGCTGCCCATGGCGAGCCTGACCAAGCTCATGACCGCCTACATCGTGTTCTCGGCGCTCAAGAGCGGACAGCTCACGCTCGATACCCCGGTGCCCGTCAGCACAGCGGCCTGGCACACGGGCGGTTCGCGCATGTTCATCAATCCGGGCACCCGGGTTCCGGTGATCGACCTGCTGAAGGGCATGATCGTGGAATCCGGCAACGATGCGACCGTGGCTCTCGCCCAGAAGGTCGGCGGCACCCGGGCGGGGTTCGTCACCTTGATGAACCGGTACGCGCGCCGTCTGGGCCTGCACTCGACCCACTATGCGGATGTCGAGGGCCTGCCCGAGCCCGACCACTACACCACGGCGCGCGACCTGGCCACGCTCTCCATGGCGCTGATCCGCGACTTCCCGCGGTATTACTTCATCTTCAAGATCAAGAAATTCACCTGGGATCACATCACGCAGCGCAACCGCGTCTCGCTGTTGTGGACCGATCCCTCGGTGGACGGGATGAAGACCGGACATACGCAGGCGGCCGGCTACTGCCTGATCGCCTCGGCCCTGCGGCACGGCATGCGCCTGGTATCGGTGGTGCTCGGCGCGCCGAGCTGGAACGGCCGCCTCCATGACAGCGAGGCGCTGCTCAATTACGGCTATGACTTCTTCGAGACCCGGAAAGTCGAGACCGCGCGCGCGACCATCGCCCAGCCTCGTGTCTACGATTCCGCCGCCGGCAATGCGCCCGTGGGCACCGCCGCCAACGTCTACGTGACGATGTCCCGCGGCCGCGACGCCGCGATCTCGACCCACATCCAGTGGATGCACTGGCCGCTGGTGGCGCCACTGGCCGCGGGCAGCCGAGTCGGCACGCTGACGGTGACCGACGGCGACGGCCGGGTGCTCGAGCATGTTCCGCTCATCAGTCTGAGTGCCGTGCCCGAGGGCGGTCTGCTGACGCGTCTCTCGGATGACGTACGGCTGTGGTTCGTGCACTGAGCGACTCATGGCCGAGCCCTTCCCGATCTGTTATCTGGACGGCGACTACCTGCCGCTCGCCGAGGCGCGCATCTCGCCCCTCGATCGGGGGTTCCTGTTCGGCGACGGCGCTTACGAGGTGATGCCGGTCTACGGCGGCAGGCCGTTCCGCCTGGAGGCGCATTGCGCACGGCTCACGCGCAGTCTCGCCGAGCTGCGCATGCGCGATCCGCTCTCGCAAGGCCAGTGGCGGGAGATCTTCTCCTCCCTCATCGAGCGCAGCGGCGGCGGCGATCAGTACCTGTACTGGCAGGTGACCCGGGGAACCGAGCGCGGCCGCGCCCATGCCCCGCTCCCGGATCTCCCGCGTACCATTTTCGCTTTCTCGAGCCCCCTCGCGGCGGTGTCCTCCGTGGTGTTGGAGAAAGGCCTCGCCTGCGTGACCGCGGCCGACACCCGCTGGGCGCGCTGCGACATCAAGTCCACAGCTCTGCTCGCCAACGTGCTGCTGCGCCAGCTGGCGGTCGATGCCGGGGCGGCCGAGACGATACTGCTGCGCGACGGACTGCTGACCGACGCGTCCGCGTCCGCGGTTCACGTCGTAATCGGCGGCGAGCTGCGCACTCCGCCGAACTCGAGGGAGATCCTTCCCAGCACCACCCGCACCGTGGTGGAGGAGCTCGCCGCGCGCGCCGGCGTGCCGTGGCGGGCGGCCGCGGTCAGCGAAGCCGAGCTGCGCGGCGCCGAGGAGATCTGGATCTCGGCCGCGACTCGCGAGGTGCAGCCGGTGACCACCCTCGACGGCCGCCCGGTGGGTGGCGGCCGGCCCGGCGCCGCATGGCGCCGCGTTTACGAGGAATTCCAAAGCTGGAAGCGCGAGCTTCAGGGCGAGCCGTGGTGAGCGAGCCGCTGCTGACCTTCCCCACGGACTATCCGATCAAAGTGATCGGCCGGCCCTCGGACGGATTCCGCGCCCGCGTACACGCCATCGTCCTGCGGCACGTCCCGGCCCTCGAGGCCGAGCGGGTCAGCGAGCGCCTGAGCAGCAGCGGCAACTTCCTGTCGATCTCCTACACCATCCTCGCCGAGAGCCGCGAGCAGGTCGAGGCGCTCGCCGCCGAGCTCCAGGCATGCGACGAAGTCATGATGCTGATCTGACTCGAGATCGGGTCCTCGAGTGACCGGAACCGCATTCGATGCTCAGAGCCGATAGGCCTGCTTCGGCAGCCTGTAGGCGAGATCCACCGCGGTCTCGGCGGCTTCGTCCTCGGCCAGACGATGCTCCGCGACCAGGCGCGCAAGAAAGGCGCAGTCGACGCGCCGCGCCACATCGTGGCGCGCGGGGATCGAGAGGAATGCCCGGGTGTCGTCGTTGAAGCCCACGGTGTTGTAGAAGCCGGCCGTTTCCGTGGTCCGCTCCCGGAAGCGCCGCATGCCTTCCGGACTGTCATGGAACCACCAGGCGGGCCCGAGCTTCAGCATCGGATAATGGCCGGCAAGCGGCGCCAGTTCCAGGCTGTAGGCCGACTCGTCCAGAGTAAACACGATGACCGACAGCCGCGCATCGTTGCCGAAGCGATCGAGCAGCGGCTTGAGGGCGCGCACGTAGCCGGTCGGCTGTGGGATATCGGCGCCCTTGTCACGCCCATGGCTTTCGAATAGCGCGCGGTTGTGATTGCGGAAGGAACCGGGATGGATCTGCATCACCAATCCGTCGTCGATGCTCATGCGGGCCATCTCCGTGAGCATCTGGGCACGGAACAGCTCCGCGTCGGCGGCGCTGAAGGCGCCGGACACGATCCTGCCGAACAGAGCCTGCGCTTCGCGTTCAGGCAGGTCGGCCGTGGCCGCGGTGGGATGGCCGTGATCCGTCGCGGTCGTACCGAGGGCCGCGAAAGCCGCGCGGCGGCGCCTGTGCGCTTCCAGGTAGCCGTGCCAGGAATGCACATCCTGACCCGTCAGGCCGGCAAACCGCTCCAGCGCGCCTTGAAACTCCTCATGCTCGGGATCCACGACCGGATCGGGGCGATAGGTGCTGATCACCCGTCCCGGCCAACCGCTTCGGCGGATCGCGGCGTGCGCCTCCAGTGTGTCGGTGGGACTTTCAGTCGTCGCCAGCACTTCGATCCTGAACCGGTCGAACAGCGCGCGCGGCCTGAAGGCGGGAGTGCCGAGCGCTGCGCCGATGGCATCGAAATACAGGTCGGCGGTATCGGCATCGAGGCGCACCGCGAGACCGAAGACGTTCGCAAACACCTGATCGAGCCACAGCGCCGAAGGCGTGCCGCGAAACAGCCTGTAGCGGGTCGCGAACTGCCGCCACGCCTCGCGCGGCTCGTACTGCGGCGTGCCCCGCCGCGAGCTGACGCCCAGCCGCTCGAGCGGCACGCCCTGGCTGTAGAGCATGCGGTAGAGGTAGTGATCGGGCGCCAGCAGCAGCTCCACGGCGTCGCCGAACGGCGCGTCGCTCGCGAACCAGGTCGGATCGGTGTGTCCGTGCGGACTGATGATCGGCAGATGCCGCACATGCGCGTACAGCGAACGCGCCAGAGCGCGCACGCCGGGGTCGGCCGGGAACAAGCGATCGGGATGCAGCACGAGGGGTTGCGGCATGGGAGCATTATAGGTGGCCGGGCACGCCGGGGCGCGCTGGCGCTGAACTATGCGCCCGACGCTCCGTACAACCGGCGCAGCAGGTGCGCCAGCAACCCTTCCTGCGCCTGCGCGACCGAGTCGACGCCGCACAGGTCGGCGAGCCTGACCATCGACAGGCCCGGATAGCCGCAGGGATTGATCCGGTTGAACGGCGTCAGATCGTTGACGACGTTGATGGCGATGCCGTGGTAGCTGGCGCCCCGGCGTACGCGGATGCCGACGCTGGCCAGTTTCCTGCCCTCGACATAAACACCCGGCGCGCCGCGGCGGCATTCGGCCGGGATGCCGAGACCGGCCGCGTAGTCGATAACGCTGCGCTCGAGCGCCGTCACCAGGTCGCGCACGCCGAGACTTGCGCGCCTGAGGTCGACCAGCGGATACACCACCAGTTGCCCCGGACCGTGGTAGGTGACCTGGCCGCCCCGATCGATCTGCACGATGGGAATGTCGCCGGGCGAGAGCACGTGCGCCGCGCTGGCGTTCATCCCCAGCGTGAACACCGGCGGATGCTCGAGGAGCCAGACCTCGTCGGGTGTCTCCACCGTGCGCACGTCGGTGAAACGCTGCATCGCCCGCCAGGCCGGCTCATACTCCTGAAGACCCAGGCGGCGAACGATGGGAGCCGGCACCGGTGCGGCGCGGCGCATGCGCGCGCCCTCACTGGTGACGGCACGTTCTGCCGGCTCCGCGCTCACGGGGATGCGGCGAGCCCGCGGTTGTCGAGGCCGGCGTTGTTGCGGTTGAGCGCCTGCTCGGCGCGGTAGCTCGAGCGCACCAGGGGTCCCGAGACACACTCCAGGAAACCCAACTCCAGGGCGCTCCCGCGGTAGCGGTCGAACTGCTCGGGAGTGACGAAGCGCCGCACCGGCAGATGGTTGACCGTGGGGCGCAGGTATTGGCCGAGCGTGACGATGTCGACGCCGGCCGCGCGCAGATCGCGGAGCGTCTCGTCGATCTCCTCGTCCGTCTCGCCCAGGCCCAGCATCAGACTGCTCTTGGTCAGCACGTCGGGCCGGTGGCGCTTGGCATGGGCGAGCACCTCGAGCGTCCGATCGTAGCCGGCACGCGGATCGCGCACCGGATGAGTCAGGCGCCGCACGGTCTCGATGTTCTGTGCGAACACCTCCAGACCCGCATCGACCACGGTCTGCACATCCGCGGGCACGCCCTGGAAATCGGGCGTCAGCGCTTCGACCGCCGTCCCGGGATTGCGGCGCTTGACCGCACGGATGCAGGCGGCGTAGTGGCCGGCGCCGCCGTCGGCCAGGTCGTCGCGATCGACTGAAGTCAACACGACGTACTTCAGGCGCATCAGCTCCACGGTGCGCGCGGTATTCTCCGGCTCGTCCGGGTCCAGCCAGCCGCGCGGGTTGCCGGTGTCCACCGAACAGAAGCGGCAGGCGCGCGTGCACACCGCGCCCATGAGCATGATGGTGGCGGTACCGGCGTTCCAGCACTCGCCGATATTCGGGCACTTGGCCTCCTCGCAAACGGTGGCGAGGCGATGCTGCTTGACGATGCCTTTCACGGACTGGAAGCCGGAGCCCGAGGGGGCGCGGGCCCGCAGCCAGGGGGGCTTGCGCGTGAAAGCGGCGGGGCCGGCGGCGGCGGCTTTTATACCGTCCCGGATGGCGGTAAATCCTTGAGGAGTGACATATTTCCGGCCGCTGCGCGCCGGGGTGGACTCCGCGACGACGGGGATGTCTTTGAGGTTGGCCATGGCCGTATTGTAAGGCCGGGACGGTCAAGTCTCTAATTCATTGGCGGAAATCGCCGAGGCGAGTTGCTCGGCCCCTCCTGGGCCTCGCCCTTACGGGGCCGGCCTTCGGTCGTCCAAAATCGCTCCCGGCGATTTTGTCCGCAAGACCCCGCACGGTTGCCGCGGGCTGGAGAACGGCTCTGCTCCCGCTGCGCTGTGCGCTGGGCGCTGCGCGCCGGAAAGGCTGTACCTGCCCCGCTAGCGGGGCGTGGACGTATCCCTTGCGGCGCGCAGATGCGCGTCCAGCCGGGCGAGCCGCTCAGTCGAGCCGGCATCGTGCCACTCGCCCCGAAACACTTCCCCGCGCAGGCGCCGCGCGGCGATGGCCCGCTTGAGCAGCGGCAGCAGCGGGAATTTCCCCGGCCTGCAGCCGGCAAAGAATTCCGGCCGGTAGAGGCCGACACCCGTGTAGGTGAAACGGTCGCTGTCACGCTCCACCACGATGCCATCGTCATCGACGCCAAAGTCCCCGCGTGGATGATGCGTTGGATTGGGGGCGAGCACGATGCGCGCATCCGCCTCGTCCTCCAATGCGAGACATCGGCCGAAATCCATGTCCGTCCAGATATCCGCGTTGACGACCAGGAAGGGCCGCGGCCCGAGCAGCGGCAGCGCGCGGAAGATGCCGCCGCCGGTTTCGAGCGGCTCGGGGCCTTCCTCGCTGTAGACGATGCGCAATCCGTAGCGCTCACCGCCACCCAGCGCCGCGCGAATCCGCTCGCCCAGCCACGAGAGATTCACGACCACATCGCGGATGCCGGCGCGCGCGAGCGCTTCCAGGTGGTAGGCGATCAGCGGCCTGCCCGCGACCTCGACCAGTGGTTTGGGCAGGGTATCGGTGATCGGCCGCAACCGTTCGCCGCGGCCCGCCGCGAGCAGCATCGCCTTCACCGCATCATCCGCAGGGCCGCGCGCTCATTGGCGCGCGGCAGCTCGGGCGCCACTCGCGTCTCGAGAAACTCCGAAAGCTCCTTGAGCTGCCTGTAGCGCCGGCAGGTCTCCAGCACGTACCGCAGGGTCAGCGGCAGGTCGCCCAGGTATCCGCTCTTGCCGTCGCGGTACCACAGACGCGCGAATATGCCGAGCACCTTCAGATGACGCTGCACCCCGATCAGGTCGAACCAACGCAGGAACTGCGCGACATCCGCGCCGGCGGGCCCTCCCTCGGACTGGAGCCGCTCGCGGTAGCCGCTCACCCAGCCGGCCACCCGCTCGCGCGGCCATGAGATATAACAGTCCTTCAGGAGCGAGACCAGGTCGTAGCCGACGGGGCCGCGCACGGCGTCCTGAAAATCGAGCACGCCGGGGTTGCGCTCGGCGAGCACCATGAGGTTGCGCGAGTGGTAGTCGCGGTGGACCAGCACCTGCGGCTGCGAGAGCGCCTCGGCGATCAGGAACTCGAACGCGTCCTCCAGCATCCGCCGCTCGGAGTCGGGCGGCTCGATCGCCAGGTGTCGGGCCAGGAGCCACTCCGGCATCAGCGCCATCTCGCGCAGCAGCGCCGCGCGGTCGTAGACGGGCAGCTCCTTCGCCGCCTCCACGCCCCGCACCTGGATCCGCGCCAGCGCCTCCAGCGCGTCTTCATACAAGCGCTGTGCGTCGCCTCCGCCGGTGAGCCGTGCCAGGTAGTGCGTACCACCCAGGTCCTCGAGCAGCAGCAGGCCGCGATCGACATCCGCCTCGTACACGTGCGGCACATGGACCCCAAGAGGTTCGAGCAAACCGGTCACGTGCAGGTAGGGGCGTACGTCCTCCTTCCCAGGCGGCGCATCCATGATGATGTAGGTGCGCTCGTCACAGCGGGCCCGGAAGTAACGCCGGAAGCTCGCATCGTTCGAGGCCGGCTCGATCCGCCGGACTCGCAAGCCGAGCCCGCGCGACAGCCAACCTTGCAGCAGCGCCAGCCGAGCATCCGGGTCACTCATTATGTGGTGTTTTCGGCCTACGGGATTCCAGTCCCGCCATTATAATGCCGTCCCTCATGCCGCGTTGGAGCCCTCTACTCTGGACCGCCCTGCTGTCGTTCGGCGGCATCGTTCCGCAATGGGCGCTGGCGGCCGGAACCTGCCCGAGCTCGGCCCCGGCTCCCCCCCCGCCCGCGGCGGCACCGGCGCCGCGCCCTGCCGGCAAGCGCGCCGCCGGCGGCGCGGTCCACATCACCAGCGACCGGGCGACCCTCGCGCACAATGGCCAGGTGATACTCGAAGGCCACGTCGTGCTGCGCCAGGGTCAGCGCGAGATCCAGGCGAAGCAGGTCCGCTACAACAGCCGCAGCGGCTCCATCCAGACCCGGGGCGGCATCCGGTACACCGACCCGCTGGTGCGCATCACGGGCAAGGGCGGCAGCTATTCCCCGCTCGAGGGCGCGCGCTTCGAAGGCGCGCGCTTCTCCCTGCTGCAGCGCTCGGCCCGCGGCACCGCGCGGCTGATGCGGCTGACACCCCGGGGCCTGCTGCGTCTGCGGGGAGTGGCCTTCACCACCTGTCCGCAAACCCCGCCCGCGTGGGTGCTGCGCGCCGGGAAGATCACTCTCGACACGCGCAGCCGGGTCGGAACCGGCGAGAATGCCCGCATCGACCTGCACGGCGTGCCGATCCTCTATCTGCCCTGGGTGTCGTTCCCCCTGGGCAATGTGCGCAAGAGCGGCCTGCTGTTCCCGACTTTCGGCAACACCTCGCGCGGCGGCTTCCAGATCTCCACACCGCTTTACTGGAACATCGCGCCGAATGCGGACTTCACGCTCGTGCCCACCGAGTACCAGCGGCGCGGCGCGGATGCCGGCGGCGATTTCCGCTTCCTCAGCCGGCGCGGGCACGGCGAGCTCGATTGGGACTATCTGCCGAACGATACAACCTATCACGGCAGCCGCAGCCGCATCCGGCTGCGCAGCGTCACGGAGCTGCCGGGCGGGTTCCGCCTGACACTCGACGGGGAGAACGTCAGCGACACCGAGTATTTCGAGGATTTCTCCTCCGGGCCCGAGGGCACCAGCACCGCATTTCTCGACCGCCGGGCCATCGTCTCCTACCGCAGTGTGCACTGGAACGTCCAGGGCATGGCCCAGCAGTTCCAGACCATCGACAACACCCTGCCGTTGAACGAGCGGCCGTATGCCCGCGCGCCGGACCTGACCGTCGATGCCGATTACGGCTGGGGTCCCGGGGACCTGGTGCGCTATGGGTTCAAATCCGAGATAGTCGACTTCCAGCGCCCCGACCACTCGAGCCGCGTCAGCGGCTGGCGCTTCGACGTCAGGCCCGTCGTCTCGCTCAATCTCGGCGGACCAGGCTACTACATCCGCCCGGCGATCGCATGGCGCGCCACCCAGTACGAGCTGTCACACACCCCCCAGGGACAGCCGAGCACGCCCTCTCGTGCGCTGCCCATCGCCAGCATGGACACCGGACTGACTCTGGAGCGTACGGCCGGATCGCATGGTCAGCGCCTGATCACGCTCGAGCCGCGCCTGATGTACGTGTACGTGCCGTACCGCAACCAGAGCCGGCTGCCGATCTTCGATACCGGCCTGCCGGACCTGCAGCCCGTCGAGCTGTTCCGCACCAACCGTTACGTGGGCGCCGACCGGGTGGGGGACGCCAACCAGATCAGCGCCGGAATCACCACCCGGCTGCTCAATGCCCGCAATGGCCGTCAATATCTGGCGGCGACCTTCGGCGAGGAGTTCTATTTCACGACCCCGCGCGTGACGCTGCCCGGGGAGCTCAAGCGCACGGACCGGCGCTCGGACTTCGTGGCCGAGCTGGCGCTCACCGCCTTCCAGCACTTCAGCGCGCATGCCGGAGTGCAGTGGAACCCGCAGAGCTCCCAGGCCCAACGCGCCGAGATCGACTTCCAGTACCGTCCTTCGGGCAATCGAGTGATCAATCTGGGCTATCGCTATGAGCGCGCGGGCATCGAGCAGTCCGGCCTCGGGGCCTCGGCCTGCGCCCCCTCCTCGGCCTTCGCGAGCCAGTGCTGCGTCACGGTCACCACGCCCCTGGCCGGCAACTGCGGCATCCGGCAGGCGGAAATCTCGGCGGCGTGGCCCATCGGGCACTCCTGGAGCCTCTTCGCCCGCGGGATCTACTCCTTGAAGGATCACGAGGCACTGGAGAGATTCGTCGGCTTCGAGTACCGTGCCTGCTGCTG
>OBLK01000066.1_pt1 | contig 41364 bp, 37 predicted proteins | sample 1518871 | NCBI WGS metagenome assembly OBLK01 (sample SAMEA2464837, study PRJEB22497) | soil metagenome | biome: Grassland; feature: Farmland; material: Clay | place: Australia | collected 2013-02-01 | depth 0.8 m
GGCGGCGCGCGCAACCGGCCCGAGCCCGTCCGGGACATCCTCGCCGCCGCCCGCAAGGAGATCGGCACCCGGGAGAACCCGCCGGGCAGCAACCGCAACCCGTACGGCCCGACCGCCGCGTGGTGTTCCTCCTTCGCCACCGCGATGTGGCGCCGGGCCGGGGTCGACATCCCGATCCTGCCGTTCACCGGCGACGTCTACCGCTGGGGCGAGGAGCACGGCAAGGCCTACTGGCGCAACAACCTCGACGAGGTCCGGCCCGGCGACGTGCTGCTGTTCGGCACAGGTCCCAGCAGCACCTCGACCAGCACCCACATCGGCATCGTCGAGAAGGTCGAGAACGGCATGGTGACCCTCATCGAGGGCAACTCCGGCGACCGCGTCCAGCGCAACACCCACCGGCTCTCAGGTTCGATCTTCTACGGAGGAGTCCACCCGTGACGACAGCGCTCACCGCGCAGGCCCGCGACTACGCCGCCGGCGTCACCGTCGAGGTCGGCCCGGCCGGCCGCCTGCGCACCATCAACCTCACCCCCAAGTCGATGCGGCTGGGCGGCGACGCCCTCGCCGGCGTCATCCTCGACCTGGTCCGCACCGCCACCGCGCAGGCCAACCGGCGCGTCCGGCTGGCCTGGCCCGAGCTGGACCTCGACCGTGCCGGTGTCGGAGCCGGGGTGGGCGCGGGCACGGGCGCCGGAGCCGGTACGGCCGACGCCGCGCTCGCCGAGGACCTCGAACACACCACTCCTGACACCTGGATGCGCTGATGACCCGGATGATCGACGACCTCACGGTCGAGGAGATGCTCGCCGCCGCGGACGACGTGGCCGGCGACGGCCTCGGCGCCAGGCTCGACGCGATCCGCCACCAGGCCACCGACGGCGGCATCGCGGTCACCGTCGACCTGCACGGCAAGCTCGTCGGACTGACGATCGACCACCGGGCGATGCGGCTACCGGCCCACGAGCTCGCCGGCAAGCTCCGCACCCTGACCGACAAGGCCGCCGAGGCGGCCGTCGACGAGGCGCTCGCCGTGCTCGGCACGGTGTGCGCCGACTCGCTGGTCGCTGAGCTGGCCGCCCACGTCCGCTGACGACCCCGACCAGCGGATCGGGTGCCGCCCACGGTTCGCATCGCGGATCGTGGGCGGCACACGGCTCACCTGCGGGGCCGTTAGCCTGGCCGCCGTGCAGGCCGAGCCGGAACCGGCGACGGGGTTCCTCGTCGTCCGGGCCTCTGGGGCGGCCGCCGCGGCGGCCGCGATGGCCGGCGCGGGTGCGCGACCGGAGAGCGTCCAGCTGCTCATGCGTTGCCCGATCAGGTGCGCCATGCCGGTGACCGCCACCGCGGCCGGTTGCTCGCTCATCGTCCAGCCGGCCGGCGAGGGACAGGCGGTCGTGATGCTGACCGCGGCCGGGCTGTCGATCGGGTTCGGCGAGCTGCGACCGCTGATGTTCCAGCCGGTCCGGGTCGAGCCGCCGCTGCGGTCGCTGTTCACCGGCGCGGTGGTGCACGTGCTGGCCGCCGTGGAGGTCCTGGAACCGCACGGGCTGGAGCACCACCTGCGCGGGCTGGCGGAGCTGGTGGTGCGCAGCGCCCTGCGGGCCGAGCTGAACCGGGTGGACGCCCGGCAGTCAAGGCGCCGGGAGGCGCTGGCGTACATCCGCACCAACCTCGCCGACCCGGACCTGGACGCCGACCGGGTCGCCGCGGCGCTGTTCATCTCGCGGCGGCGGCTCTACCAGCTCTTCGACGACGGCCAGGGCGTCTCCGAGCGGATCAGGGCGATGCGGCTGGACCGGGCGAAGGCGCTGCTGGCCGACCCGGCGAAGGTCGAGCAGGGCATCGCGGAGATCTCCAGGGCGTGCGGGTTCGTCAGCGCGGCGCACTTCTCCCGGACGTTCCGGAAAGAGGTCGGGCTGACTCCGTCCGAGTACCGGGCCCGCCGAACCGCATGCCACTGACGAAGCGGCCGACCAGCCCGGACAGCTCCAGCCAGCCGCGACCGGTCGGCGAGTGCAACGTGAACACGGCCATTCGTGGCTGCTCGGCGTCGAACACGAGCACCTGCAGCTGCGCGCCGACGAGGTTGGCCGGGATCCGTTCGGCGATCACGACCGGGTGGCCGGCGGCGGTCTGCGCCCTGACCACCTCGCGGATGTCCGAGCCGCCCGCGTCGGCCAGGTAGTGCCGAAGATCGGCAGCGGTGTCCGGGTCGACGCGCCGGTCGACCGGCACGACCCAGGCGACGAGCAGAGCCGGGTCGGCGTCGCGGTGCTCGACGGTGGCGACCAGCCCGGCACCGCGCTCGTGGGCCAGCTCGGCGGTCTGGGTGGCCGCGACCTCCAGTGCCGGATCCCGGGCGGCGTCGCGGCCCTTGATCCGGCGCAGCGCCGCGAGCAGCTCGGTGGCGGTGTCGGCCACCGAGTCCATGGCGACCGGGGTGATCCCCGGTGAGGCCGGCAGCCTCACCTGTGGCCGGGGGCGCTGGCCAGAGCCGACGCGAGCCGGGCGGCGCCGCCCGACGGCACCGAGGTCACCCGACCGCCGCCGAGCAGGGTCATCGCCAGCTCTCCGGCCTGGCTGGAGAAGCCGCCCACCGTCCGCGCCAGCCGGTCGAAGGCGTCGCGCGGCAGCTCACCGGCCACCTCGGCGCCGTCCCCACCGAGCACCCGCAGCCGCTCGGCGGTCCGCTGCGCCGCGGCCAGATGATCGCGCTCCCACACCCTTGCCGCCTCCAGCACCTTGTCGAGGTCTTGCTGCAGCCTGGCGTGCCTTGCGATGGCGGCGTCCAGTTCAGCCGCGGCGGTGCGCGCCGCCGAGCCGATCGCGACCTGCAACGAGGTCCGCGCCGCGGCGACGTCGTCGTCGGCCTGCTCGAGCGCCCGGCGCAGCTGCAACGCCTGCCGGTCCAGCCGGTCGGCGCGGGCCTGGTTGTCCCGAAGGGTCGACGTCCAGTCGTCGAGCAGCCCGGCAGCCGTCCGCAACACCTCCTGCGCCCGGTCCAGCTCGACCGGCGCCCGGGCCAGCGCCGTGGCGAACGAGGTCGAAGCAGCGCCCTGCCAGCCCTCGCCGGCCCCGCCCGTGCCGACTGTCTCGATCACCGGCGCCGCCGAGGCCGCGTAGCCCGCGGCGCGGCCGAGCCGGTCGCTCGCCGCGGCCACCGCATCGGGGCTGCCCGGAGCCGGGTCGAAGCCAAGCCCGCGGTACTCAGCCTCCACGATTGAGCTCCCCGGACACCGAGGCGTCCGCGTCGAGGTAGGCGTCACGCGCCGACCGCACGCCGAGCGCGGTCGCCGCGACGTCGGTCTGCACGGACTGCAGCCGGCCCTGCCAGATCCCGGTCAGGTCGCCGACCGCCTCGGCCAGCCCACCCGGGCCCAGGCCGTCGTCCGCGCCGGCGGCCAGCAGTTCGGCGGCGGCGCGGACCTGGTCGGCGGCCTGGTCCAGCCCGCCCGCGAGCGCGGTCATCGCGTCCGCCTCCGCGCGGTACTGATCGCTCATGGTTGGCCTCCCGCCGTGAACCCTAGGACCAATCCAAAGGCCCGGCCAGGACGAACTGCACGGTGGAACAGGCCGTCTGCACGGCTGGGCAATCCGCGGCGTTGCCGAGTGCGCGACCGGCCCGCGGCCGTAGACCGTCGAGTCGGCGAGGCGGCTGGCAACCGGTGGCACAACGACGGCAACCGGTCGCCTGTTCGGCGGTCCACCGGCCATCGGCCGGGCGGCATGATGCGGTCGCACAGCCGTCTGGGGCGGAAGGGGCGGTCGTGGACTTCGGACTGCTCGGTTCGGTGGAGGCGTGGCACGACGGTCAGCCACTCGCGCTGGGCGGCACCCACCGGCGCTGCATGCTGGCGGTGCTGGCGCTGGAGGCCGGCCGGGTGGTCACCGTCGACCGGCTGGTCGAGCTGGTCTGGGGCGACGATCCGCCGATGGCGGTGCGGAACACCGTCGCCACCCACGTGTCCCGGCTGCGCAGGACGCTCGCGGCCGACCCGGACGTCGCGATCGCCGCCAACGGCGCCGGCTACTGCCTTCAGGTCGACCCGGAGCGAGTCGACGTGCACCGCTTCCGCAGGCTGGTCCGCGAGGCCAGCACGGCCGGGTGCCCGTCCGAGTCGGCGGCACTACTGCGGGAGGCGCTGGAACTGTGGCGCGGTCCGGCGCTGGCCGGGCTCGGTGAGCTTCGCGACCGGGTCGGCGGCGGCCTCGAGGACGAGCGGCTGGCCGCGCTCGAGCTGCGGCTGGACGCCGAGCTTCGACGCGGTGAGCACCGCGCCGCGCTGACCGACCTGGCCGCGCAGGTGGCCGAGCATCCGCTGCGGGAGCGGCTGGTCGAGCTGTGGTTGCTGGCGTTGTACCGGGCCGACCGGCAGGCCGAGGCGCTCGCCGGCTACCGGAAGATCCGCGACCGGATGGTCGCCGAGCTCGGCATCGAGCCCGGGCCCGGGCTGCGGGAGGTGCACCGGCGCATCCTCGCCAACGACCCCTCGTTGGCCCTGTCGGCCCAACCGCTTGCCGGCCCGCCGGCCGGATCCCGAGCCGGATCCCGGGTCGAATCCCGGGCCGGAGCGCCGACCGCGAGGCCGGCACAGCTGCCGGCCGACGTGTTCGGTTTCACCGGGCGCACCGCCGAACTGCGCGAACTGCTCGACGCGAGCGTGTCCCATGAAACCGAACAGGCCGACCCGGACACCACCACCGGCTTCGGTTCGGCAATGCCGATCTGGGTGCTGTCCGGAACCGCCGGAGTCGGCAAGACCGCGCTCGCCGTGCACTGGGCACACAGGGTCCGCAACCGGTTCCCGGACGGTCAGCTGTACGTCGACCTGCGCGGCTACGACCCGAGGCAGCCGATGCCGGCCGGCGAGGCGCTCGCCAGGTTCCTCGGCGCTCTCGGCACACCGGCGCCGGACATCCCGACCGATGTCGACGAGCGCGCCGCGCGGTTCCGCACCGAGGTCACCGACCGGCGGATGCTGATCGTGCTGGACAACGCCAGTTCGGTGGCGCAGGTGCGGCCGCTGCTGCCAGGCACGCCGTCCTGCCTGGTGCTGGTGACCAGCCGGGACAGCCTCGGCGGGCTGGTCGCGCTGCACGGCGCCCGGCGCCTCGACCTGGACCTGCTGCCCGAGGCGGACGCCCGACTGCTGCTGCACCGCCTGATCGGGCGCCGGGTGGCCGCCGAGCCGAAGGCCGCCGCCACCCTGGCGCAGCAGTGCGCCCGGCTTCCGCTGGCGCTGCGCATCGCCGCCGAGCAGGCCGCCAGCCGGCCGACCGCGCCGCTGTCGGAGCTGGTCGGTGAGCTGGCCGACCGGCAGCGCCGGCTGCGGCTGCTCGACGCCGGCGGCGACATCCGGGCCACCGTCCGCGCCGTGTTCTCGTGGTCGTACCAGCACCTGCCCGAGCCGGCGGCGCGGGCCTTCAGACTGCTCGGCCTGCACCCCGGACCCGACCTGAGCGCCCGCGACGTCGCCACGCTCGGCGGTTGTGACGAGGAGACCGCGCGCCGGCTGCTCGACGTGCTGGTCCGCGCCCACCTGGTACGGCCGCAACCGGCCGGCCGGTTCGGCATGCACGACCTGCTGCGGGCCTACGCCGCCGAGCTCGCAGAGGCCTGCGGCGACGCCGCCGACCGAGCCGCCCTGACCAGGCTGTTCGACCACTACCTCGGCGCGTCCGTTGCCGCCATGAACGCCTTGCACCCGGCCGAACGTCCGCGCCGCCCGCACGTCGACCCGCCCGCCGGCCTGACCCTGGACGACCCTGCCGCCGCGCGCGCCTGGCTCGACGCCGAGCGACCGAGCCTGACCGCCGCCTGCGCGCACGCCGCCACCCACGGCTGGCCGGCACACGCCGTGCGGCTGGCCGCGGTGCTGTACCGGTACCTGGAAAGCGGCCACCACGCCGACGCCCTGACCATCCACGAGCACGCCCTGCGGGCCGCGGCGACCACCGGCGACCCGGCCGGCCAGGCACACGCGCTGACCAACCTCGGCGCGGTGCACCGGCTGCTCGGGCGCTACGAGCTGGCGATCGACCACCAGCGGCGCGCCGCCGAACTGCACCGGCAGACCGGCGACCGGCACGGCGAAGCCCGCGCGCTGTCCAACCTGGCGATCGTCGAGGACCGGCTCGGTGAGCACGACCCCGCCGCCGACCACCTGCTGCGCGCGCTGGCGTTGTGCCGCGAGGTCGGCGACCGCTACGGCGAGGCCGCCGCGCTGACCAACCTCGGCGGCGTGCTCGCCGGGGCGGGCCACTACGAGCGGTCCGTCGAGTACCTCACGCAGGCGCTGACCCTGTTCCGCGAGCTCGGCGACGCCATCGGCGAGGCCAGCGCGCTGTCCAACCTGGGCGAGTGCGCGTTGCTGCTCGGCCGGTACCCGCAGGCCAGCGAGCACCTCGGCCGCGCGCTGGCGCTGTTCAGCGACGCCAACCACCGCCACGGCCAGGCGACCGTGCTGTCCAACCTCGGCCAGGTCTGCACCCACACCGGCCGGCACGCCGAGGCCGTGGCCAACCTGCACCAGGCGATCGACCTGTTCCGCCGCATCGGCCACCGCTACGGCGAGGCCAGCGCGCTGAACGGCCTGGCGGAGGCGCTGCGCGCCGATGGCCGCTCGGCCGAGGCGGCCCCCTTCCACGAGGCGGCGCTGGCCATCGCCACCGAGACCGGCGACCGCGACGAACAGGCCAGGGCCATTCGTGGCCTGAGCGAATCGCACGGTGGAACTCGGCGAGTCTCCTTGTCGCGACCGGTCACGGATGCCCAACAGCGCGTGAACTGACACCTGTGGCGGCTTGATCTTGACCAGTACCAGGCCGAAGGCTTGGTTTCATGCTCGATCTTCGGCTGACCAACGCCAATGTGCTGACCATGAACCGCGGGCGGCCGGTGGCGCACGAGATAGGTGTGTGGCGCGGCCGGATCGTCGGCATCGACGAACAGGTGGCAGCGCTACCTGCCCGCCGGACCGTCGACCTGGACGGGACGACCGTGCTGCCCGGCTTCGTGGACGCGCACGTCCACCTGGCCTGGACCGGGCTGCGGGCCGGAGTGGCGAGCGTGGCGTCCGCCGATGGCGTCGCCGACATGCTGGAGATCATCGGTCAGGCCGCGCAGCAGCGCCCGGCCGGCGACTGGGTGGACATCGCCGGGTACGACCAGCGGCCGCTCGGCCGGCACCTGACCGCGGGCGAGCTGGACTCGGTCAGCGCCGGGCGCAAGGTCTTCGTCGTGCACGACTCCGGCCACGCCTGCGTCGTGAACTCGGCGGTGCTCAGGATGCTGCCGGCCGGCGTGACGCACGACGACGGAGTGCTGTCCGAGCAGGGCATGGCGACCATACGCAACCTGCGCCAGCCCTACCCGGTGACCGAACTGGTCGAGGCGATCGAGCGGGCTGGCCAGGTCTGCCTGGCCGAGGGTGTGACCGCGGCCGCGGAGGCCGGCATCGGCGGTGGCGGGCTGGTCAGCCACAGCCCGGTCGAGCTGAGCGTCTACCAGCAGGCGCTGGAGCAGCGCCGGCTCCCGATCCGGGTCCGGCTGATGGTGGTCGGCGACGCCCTGCGCACCGCGCAGGCCCACCAGGCAGACGACATCCCGCGGGCGATCGACCTCGGCCTGCGCACCGGCTTCGGCGGCGACCGGCTCTCGATCGGCGCGCTGAAGATCTTCACCGACGGCGGCATGATGCCGAGGACCGCGGCGCTGACCAGCCCTTACATCGGCACCGATAACTCCGGCCAGCTGTTCGCCGAACCGGCCGAGCTGATCCAGATGATCGTCGACGGGCACCGGGCGGGCTGGCAGCTCGCCGTGCACGCAATCGGTGACCGCGCGGTCGACCTGGCGCTGGACGCCCTGGCGTTCGCGCATCGGCGGCACCGGCGAAGCGGCACCAGGCACCGGATCGAGCACGCCGGCCTCGTGCGCCCCGACCAGCTGCCCAGGTTCGCCGAGACCGGCACCATGGCTGTCGTCCAGCCGAACTTCCTCTGGTACAGCGGCGACGACTACGCCGAGATCATGGGTCCGGAGCGGGCGCCGTGGCTGTACCGCGGCCGGGCGTTCCTCGACCACGGCGTCCGCCTGGTCGGCAGCTCCGACCGCCCGGTGACGCCGGGCGCGCCGCTGCGCTCGATCCAGGTCATGGTCCAACGCCAGACGTCGACCGGGCGGCCGATCGGCCCGGACGAGGCCGTGACCGTCGACGAGGCCCTGCGCGCCTACACCGCCGACGCCGCCTACGCGTGCGGCTGGGACGACGCCGGCGCCGTGATCGCCGGCAACCACGCCGACTTCGTCGTCCTCGCGGACGATCCGCGCCGGGTCGACGTCGGCCGGATCGCCGCCATCAACGTGATCGCCACCGTGGTCGCCGGCGAGGTCGTCCACGGCGCGACCCTGTGGTGACCGGCCGGCGTGTCCAGGCCGCCGATGGTTCAGGATGGCCTGATGACGGCGCTCGGGGTCGTGTTCCTGCCGCAACTGCCGCCTGAGCGGTTGGCCGGGGTGGCCAGAACCGCCGACGAGGCGGGCCTGGACGAGCTGTGGCTGTGGGAGGACTGCTTCCGGCAGAGCGGCATAGCGAGCGCGGCGGCGGCGCTGGCCTGGACGCGACGGCTGCGGGTCGGCATCGGCCTGCTGCCGGTGCCACTGCGCAACGTCGCACTCACCGCGATGGAGGTCGCGAACCTCGAGCGCATGTTCCCCGGCCGGCTGCGGCTCGGCGTCGGGCACGGAGTCCAGGAGTGGATGGGCCAGGTCGGCGCGCGGGCCGCGTCACCGCTGACGCTGCTGCGCGAGCACCTCGACGCGCTGCGGGCGCTGCTGCGCGGCGAGCAGGTCAGCACGGCGGGCCGCTACGTGCGGTTGGACCGGGTCGCGCTGGACTGGCCACCGGCGGAACCTCCGGCCGTGCTGGCGGGCGCGGGCGGGCCGCGTTCGCTGCGACTGTCCGGCGAGTGCGCCGACGGCACGATCCTCACCGGCGGCACGTCGCCGGCCCGGCTGCGGGAGGCCAGGCTGATCGTCGACGAGGGCCGCGCCGCCGCCGCGCGCACCGAGCCGCACCTGATCACGGTGTACGTGCACGCCGGGACGGGGCCGGACGCGGCGCGGCGCATCGCCTCCGATCCGTACGCGGGCGGCAGCGACCCCGACTGCGCGATCACCGGTGACGCGGACGCCTTCGCCGAAGGCGTCGCGCGCTGGGCCGGGGCCGGCGCCGACGCCGTCGTCCTGCAGCCAACCGTGGAGGACCCCGACCCGGAGGGCCTGATCCGGTTCGCCGCCACGCAGGTCAAACCGCAGCTCTAGCCGCTGTGACAGCAAAAATCAAGCCTTGTGCGGCTCGCGGAGCTGAGTACTCTCGCACGGTTCACCACCGGGACGGTGACTCGGGACGTCGAGGGGTGAACTGGTCGCCGGCTTTCTGCGGGGTGCCGACGACCACCGCCGACCAGTGATCGTCGATCACGAGGTTCCTGCCCGCCGCGGGAACCTCGTGATCGACGGTGACGTCAGCGGGGCCGTCAGACCCCGATGCGGTGCCAGGGCCCCCAGATGGCGAACGTCATGCCGTTGCTGGCCTGGATGTTGACGAACAGCGTGTGGCCGTCCGGGCTGAACGTCGAGCCGGCGAACTCGTCGTCGAAGCGTGGCGTACCGGTGCTGCTGACCAGCCGGTTCAGCGCGATGTCGAACAGCTGACCGCCCCTGGACAGGCCGCGGAGGTAGTTGTTGTTGATGCTGTCCTCGCAGACCACCAGGGTGCCGCGGGCGCTGGTGGTGACGTTGTCCGGGAAGTCGAGCGTGTCCGGTCCCGGAGACTGGTACAGCAGCTGCAGGATCTGCGCGCGGGCGTGGTAGGCCCAGATCTGGCCGAAGCCGTTGCCGTAACCGTTGCCGATCGGCCCGATGCTGGTCTCGGCCGGGCCGCCGCCCTGGGTGGAGGTGAAGTAGACGACGCCGTTGTCGAAGGCCGAGCCCTCGAGCCTGGAGAAGTAGGCGGCGCCCTGCGCCCAACCCTGCCGCGCCACGTGGGTCAGCGCGGTGTCGTTGGTCGTCGGTGGCGGGTTGCCGGCAGGGAACGTGGGCGCCGGGTCGTCGATGTCCACCCACTCGACCTCGTAGGTGGCCCGCCGTGGCTGGGTGACGGCCAGGTCCGCGTTCGGCTCGCCGCGCACGGCCAGCATCTGCAACCGGCCCTCGTTGTCCAGCCGCCCAGCCTGCATCGGGTTGTGGCGCGGCAGGTACCGGTAGAACCCGGACGGGAAGCCGAAGTCGTCCTCGGTCAGGTACAGCACGCCGTCGTGCGGGTCGAACGCCACCGACTCGTGCGCGAACCGGCCGGCGTTGGTGATCGGCTGGCGGTCCGACTGGCCGTCGGCCGGCACCTCGAAGATGAACCCGTGCCGCTGCTGCAACGGCGTGTTCGGCGCGCCCGTGAAGTCGGGCCCCACGTCCGGGCCGTTGATCGTCTCCTCGCACGTGATCCAGCTACCCCACGGCATCTGGCCGCCGGAGCAGTTCATCTGGGTGCCGTTGAGGCTGGTGTACGCGTGCACCACCTCACCGAACCGGGTCACCTCGACGGTCGTCGTGCCGCCCCTGGCCATCCGGTCGTAGGCCTGGCTGGCGTCGCCGAATGGCGCCCCGGGGTTGTTGATCTCATGGTTGCGGACCAGCACGACGTTGCCGTTGGGGCCGGGGAACGCCCCCATGCCGTCGTGGCGGCCCGGCAGCCGGGTGCCGTCGTCGAGGAACACCGGCGCTTCGGTGTCGTGGAACGACCGGTACTCGAAGCCCTCCGGCAGCCACAGCCTCACCACCCCGTCGCGGTGGTCCGGGATCGCGCGCAGCTCCCGGAACCCGGACTGGTCGACCTCCGCGGCGGCCGACCTGTTGACGAAGCCGAGGAACGGGCCGCCGAGCGCCGCCGCGGCGGCTCCCCGCAGGACAGTGCGCCGGTCGAGCGTGCTCATGAGCATCTCCTCGCAGCTTTTCGACAGATCGCCGCGATCCTCCGACCGGCGACCACCGGTTGACAACAGTCACTTCGGTTATCGACCGGCCACTCTGCGTTCCAACCCGCAACGTGGGTGTTCAACGGTCCGCGCCTTTGCGGCGGGCGGTGATGATCCAGGCGCGAGAGTCGAAGTACACGCCGCTACCGGTGTGGTGGGCGGCGAGGGCGGCGCGCAACCGTCCGAGCGCCAGGTCGGCCTGTTCGGCGCTCAGGTCAGCGAGCATGGTCTTGGGCTCGCGCAGGCCGAGCACGAGGTCGTAGGCCGTGTCGGTGTCGGGACCGTAGTACACCGGCTCGCTTACGTCGGTGAGGCCGATGTCGTCGAAGCCGGCAGCGGTCAGGATGGCCTCGACAGCGACCGGGTCGGCGAGCGAGAACGGGTCGAGTTCGGGGGGCACCGGCACATCCCGTCCAGGCGCCAGCGCCTCGCGGAACGTCACCGCCCACTCGTTCTGCTCGCGGCCCTGCCAGACCAGCAGTACCAGGCGCCCACCAGGGCGCACCGCGAGCCCGATGTTGCCGAACGCGGCGACCGGGTCCGCGAAGAACATCACCCCGAACCGGCTGATGCACAGGTCGAACCATGACGGCTCGAAGCGGTGCACCTGCGCGTCGGCCTGCAGAAAGCTGATGTTGCGCAAGCCTTCCTCTTGGCCGAGGCGGCGCGCCAGGTCGAGCGCCTGGGCCGACACGTCCACCCCCAGCACGCTGCCGGCCACCGCCGCCTTGGCGGCCTCGCGGGTCGACTGGCCGGTGCCGCAGCCAATGTCGAGCACGCGGTCATGCGGCCCGACGCTGGTCGCGGCCCGGAACCGCTCGTTGTGCGGCCGCACTTCCGCGTCGAATAGTTCCGCCAAGCGGACGCGGTGCTCCACGCGACCGTTCGAACCTGCCTCGCCGTCCACCTGGCTGACGGTAGCCTTCACGCTGGGCCGCTAGCTCAATGGCAGAGCAGGAGCCTTTTAAGCTTCGGGTTCAGGGTTCGAGTCCCTGGCGGCCCACCATCGCACCATTGCGCAAACCGGTCGATTCAGCAGGGCAATCGACTGCGGTTGACGAAAGCTGGCCGGACGCCGCCTCTCAGCAGGCGGTGTCGTCCGGCCCGCACGCGCCTGGCTGACCTCCGGCTTGGTCGGGTGCGGTTCTGACGATGCAGTCGTCGCACTGCTCACCGCGCCAGGCCGAGACGCCTTCGCGCAGGGCCACCACCGCGATCACCAGCGCGGCCACCGGGTCGGCCCAGGACCAGCCCAGAAGGGCGTTGAGCCCAAGGCCGACGAGCAGCACGGCCGACAGGTAGGTGCAGAGCAGCGTCTGGGTGGAGTCGGCCACCACCGTCGCCGAGCCGAGCTCACGGCCGGTACGGCGCTTGGCCCAGACCAGCAGCGGCATGACGACCACGGAGACAGCGGCCAGGCCGATGCCTACCGGCGACGGCTGCGCTTCGCCCTGGCCGAGCAACGAGCGCACGGCGTCGATGCAGATCCAGGCGGCCAGCGCGAAGAACGACAGGGCGATCAGGCGCAGCGCCAGGCGCTCGCGCTGTTCCGGCACCCGTGACCGGAACTGCCAGATGACCACGAGCGCCGAGGACACCTCGATGAACGAGTCCAGCCCGAAACCGATCAGCGCCGCCGACGACGCGGCCGCACCGGCCGCCACGGCCACCAGGCCCTCGAGCAGGTTGTAGCCGGCGGTGGCGTAGGCCAGGCGCAAGCTGCGCTTGTTGAGCTGGACGCGGCGGGCGGCCGGGATCCTCACCGGTCCAGCGCCAGCTGACGCCGGTGGAACTCGAAGTGCTGCGTCGGGTAATGGTAGACCTCGCGCAGGGTCATGTACGGCTTGAAGAACGGGTCCCACCTGGCGGGGAAGAACATCCCTCTGTCCAGGTCGGCGTCTGATTCGCTGGCCAGCTGGCGTGCCAGCTTCTGGACCACGCGGTCGAACCGCCGGCGCATGAAGGCCGGACTGAGCAGCTGACCACCCGCCCGGGAGCCGAAGTAGTTGATCGGGTGGAACGGTCGGGTGCCGGCGTCGAGTATCGCGGCGAACGAGCGGCTCACCGGGCGTGGCAGATACGCGAAACCTTTCACGATCGGTACGAGCGTGCGGACGAGGAAATAGCCGAAGAGCATGTGGAACAGCATTTCCCGGTTCGTCCATCTCGTGCCATTGGTGCGCCGTTCGAGGTCGTCGGCTTCCAGCTCCGCAACCAGTCGATCGAAGGTGACCCGCGCGGCTATCAGCTCTTGCTCGATTGACTGTCTCGTCAGCTCGCCCACTGCAATTTCTCCTCGCCGCAGCGCCGACGGGGCCGCGGGGCCGAATGAGATTCATAACCTATCAAGCCGGCGCCAAGGCGAGGCCCTTGACTGAGAGCGCACTCAGCGCGATGCCACCAGCCGCCCGAGAAACCAACTTCTGGCGGATAGCGCAGAGTGGTCGCACCGTCACAGTCTGGAGGTTCGGTCCAGGCTAGGAGGCGCCACCATGCGAATGCGGCTTGTCGGTGTGCTTGCGACGACGATGGTTGTGGGTTCGATGCTCGGTGCGGCGCCGGCGGTGGCTGGACCGGCGGTCGCTGCGGCGCCGGCGGTGACGGTCGACTTCCGGGCGATCGTGGCGCTGAGCAACTGCTCCGGTTCGCTGGTGCGGCCGGTCAACACGAGCCTGTCGAGCCCGGCGCTGGTGATGACCAACGGGCACTGCGTGCGGTTCATGGCGGCCGGTGAGGTGATCCTCGACCAGAGCTCGAGCCGGACGTTCAGCCTGCTCAACTCGTCCGGGTCGACGGTCGGCACGCTGCGCGCCACCAGGCTGGCGTACGCGACGATGACCGGCACCGACGTCGCGCTGTACCGGTTGAGCCAGACCTACGCGCAGATCCAGTCGCAGTTCGGCACGACGCCGCTGACGCTGTCGGCGACACACCCGGTCGCCGGCACCGACATCAAGGTGGTCAGCGGCTACTGGCGGCGCATCTACACGTGCCGGATCTCCGCGTTCGTCTACAGCCTGCGCGAGTACAACTGGACCTGGCGCGACTCGATCCGCTACACGTCGCTGTCGACGTGCCAGACGATCGGCGGCACTTCCGGCTCGCCGATCGTGGACGTCGCGAGCGGCGCCGTCGTCGGGGTGAACAACACCTCCAACGAGGACGGCCAGCGGTGCACGTTGAACAACCCGTGCGAGGTCGACCAGGCCGGCAACGTGACCGTCCGGCCCGGCGCGCGGTACGGCCAGCAGACGTACCAGATCAACGCGTGCATCGGGTCGACCAACACGATCAACCTGACGCTGCCGGGATGCACGCTGGCCAGACCGGCGTAGGAGGGTCGACCTGCGGACGGCAGGCGGCGAGGCGGCCCGATGGCGATGAGTTTCCGCACCAGGTCGGTCTGTACCGGTGAGGGCATCGCCCGGGTCGCCTACAGTCGCGACGGGGCAGGGAGGAGACGATCTGCGTGACGATGGCGCGCAACCCCGTCGACCGCAGTCCTGGCGACGACAGTCCTGGCGACGACAGTCCTGGCGACGACAGTCCTGGCGACGACAGCTTCCTGCGGCAGGCCGACCCGTACCGCCGCGAGCTGCTGGCGCACTGCTACCGCATGCTCGGCTCGGTGCACGACGCCGAGGACCTCGTGCAGGAGACCTACCTGCGGGCCTGGCGGGGTTACGGCAAGTTCGAGGGGCGCTCGTCGCTGCGGACCTGGCTGTACCGGATCGCGACGACCGCGTGCCTGACCGCGCTCGAGGGCCGCAACCGGCGACCGCTGCCGGCCGGCCTCGGCGCACCTGCGGCCGACCCAGCCGACGAGCTCGCCCGGGGCGCCGAGGTGCCGTGGCTCGAACCGGTTCCGGACGTAATGGTCGGCGACCGTGACGACGACCCGGCCACGATCGTCGAGTCCAGGGAGAGCATCAGGCTGGCGTTCGTCGCCGCGCTGCAACACCTCCCGGCGCGCCAGCGGGCCGTGCTGATCCTTCGCGACGTGCTCAAGTGGCGCGCCGCCGAGGTCGCCAGACAGCTCGACACCACCGTGACGGCGGTCAACAGCATGCTGCAGCGCGCCCGCGCCCAGCTCGAACAGGCCGCACCGACCAGGGACAGGCTCACCCGGCCGATCACCGCCGAGCAGCGTGACCTGCTCGAACGCTACGTCGTGGCGTTCCAAGCCAAGGACATCGCGGCGATGGTGGAGCTCTTCACCGAGGACATCGTCTGGGAGATGCCGCCGTTCACCTCGTGGTTCCAGGGTCCGGCCGACATCGCCCACCACCTGGATGTCCGCTGCCCGGCACGCCCCGGCCTGGTCCGCCTGGTGCGCACCGACGCCAATGGCCAGCCGGCGTACGGCACCTACCTGTTCGACGACACGGGCAGCGGGTACGCGGCGTTCAACCTGCAGGTGCTCTCGCTGGGCCCGGCGGGTATCACGCACGTCGTCAGCTTCTTCGACCTGAGCCTGTTCGACACGTTCGGCCTGCCCCGGACGCTGCCCGAGACCCACCCCGCGGCGCCCGCTAGGAGCGGTGCCGTCGCGCCGGCATGACCGGCCACCGCGCGGCGGCACCGCTCGTCGGCGGCGTCGCTCTCCTCGAACGCGCCATCAGCTACGCCCTCGGAAGCCTGCAGGCCGTCGTGTCGCTGTCCATGCCGACGCCGTGCTCGGACTGGGACCTCGGCGCCCTCATCGCACACCTCGACGACTCCCTCGCCGCGCTGCACGAGGCAGTCGAGGCCGGTCACGTCGGGCTCGAGATCCCCGTCCCCGTCCCACGGCCGGCCGACCCGGCCGGCACCGTCCGGGCCCTCCGCGACCGCGCCGGTCGCGTGCTCGGCGCCTGGGTCAACGCCGGCGGGCCCGGCACCGTCACGGTCGCCGGCAGCCCCCTCACTGCCGAAGTCGTCGCCACCGCCGGCGCTGTCGAGGTCACGGTCCACGGCTGGGACGTCGCCACCGCCTGCGGCCTCGACCACCCCATCCCGCCGTCACTGGCCGCGGACCTCCTGCGCTTCCTTCCGCTCCTGGTGACCGACGCCGACCGCCCCGCCCGGTTCGCCCCGCCCGTCGCCATCCCGCTCCACGCCACACCACCGGACCGCCTTCTCGCCCACCTCGGCCGCCGCCCCTGAAAGCGAGTTGACCACGAGGTTTTGTGACGCATGAATGTCACAAAACCTCGTGGTCAACACCAAAGAGCGCTAGCTGATGTCGACGCGGACGAGTTGGCCGACGCCTCCGCCGCTGGCGTTGAAGGTGGTGACGTAGAAGCGGTCGGGGCCGGCAACGACTACGCCGCCCGGATTACGCAGGCCGGTGCTGGCCAGCAAGGTCCTGGTGCCATCCGATTCGATCCTGATCAGGGCGCCGTCGAGGGTGTTGTTGAACGGATTGGCGCCGGTCTGCAGGACGACGAGCCGGCCCTGCTGGTCGAAGGCGATGTCGATGATCGTGGAGAAACCCTGGGCGAAGACGGTGGCCGGCTGGCCGGGAACGACCCGCCAGATCCTGGCCTCGCCCGCGTAGAACGGCGCGCCGGTCAGCTCGCCGACGTAGAAGGCGCCGTCCGAGCCCTGGGCGACGGTGGTCGGCACGGCCGTGATGGTGTCGGTCGGGTCGGTCAGCGACGGGCGGTCGGGGAACTGGGCGAGTTCGGTGATCTCGCCGTTGGGCCGCACCAGCAGCAGGTTGTTGCCCTGCGAGGTGTGCCCGCCCGCGTTGGCAACGACGGTGCCGTAGTCGCCGGTGGCCAGGCCGTACGGATCGGACTCGAGGTTGTTGGGGTAGCGCTGGTCGATGAACGTGGCGACGTCGCCGAACGGCTTGACCTTACCGGCCATGCTGATCCGCGCGATCTGGCCGAGGGGCACCGCGGCCGGACCGAGGGAGTCGCGGTACGGCCGGCTGCCGAGCAGGCCGAACGAGGCGATCAGTTCACCGTCGCGCACGTTCAGGTCATGCAGGCCGATCACCACGGTCGGCCCGCCCTGCAGGGCGGTCGACGGCAGGCCGGTGATGATCCGCTGGGACGGCGCCCCGGACTCTGAGTACCGGAACACCGAGCCGGAGCGCCCGAAGCACATCGGCAGCCCGCGCTCGGCGAAGCCGCACGGGTTGGTGTTCTCGGCGGCGACGCCGGCCTCGGCGACCAGCACCTGCCCGAGCCCCGCGTCGTAGTACAGCCCCCGTGGTGCGTTGAGTCCCTCGGCGACCACCGTCAAGGTGGTCGTCACCGCAACGTCAGCCTGTGCCGCCCCCGCAAGCATCTGCGCCGACAACACCGCGCCTAGCGCCGCGACTGCCGCCAACTGCGCACGCCGTCGAATTGATCTCACCCGGTACCTCCACGATCAGTAATCAATGCCAAAGGCCATTTGGGTGAGGCGCAACGTACTCAGTTCATGGTGGCGGCCAATACCGCCAACAGAGCGTCACTCCATTCGGACGTCCTGCGGCCGCGGCTCGGCCATTCGGCTGCGACGTCGGCTGTAGCCGAAATAGATCACCGCACCGATGGCCATCCAGAGGAAGAACCGCACCCAGGTGAACCCGGTGAGGTTGAGCATCAGCCACAGGCAGGCGAGCACGGCGAGAATCGGCACGAGCGGGACCAGCGGCGTACGGAAGGCCCTGGGCAGGTCAGGACGGGTGCGGCGAAGCACGATCACGCCGAGGCTGACGACGATGAACGCGAACAGCGTGCCGATGTTGACCAACTCGGCGAGCTCGGTGAGCGGGAGGAACGCCGCGAGCGCCGCCACCACGGTCCCGGTCACCATCGTTATCACGTGCGGGGTGCCGAACCGCGGGTGCACCCGCGCCAGCGCCTGCGGCAGCAGCCCGTCGCGGGCCATGGCGAACGCGACCCGGCTCTGCCCGAGCAGCAGGATCATCACCACCACGACCAGGCCGATGCAGGCGCCGAAGGCGATGAGGTCGGCGAACCCTGGCTGCCCGACGGCGGTGAACGCCGACGCCAGCGGCGCGTTGTCGTTCGGGTCGATCTCGGTGTAGCTGCGCATGCCGGTGATCACGAGCGAGACCGACACGTACAGCACGGTGCAGACGGCCAGCGCGCCGAGGATGCCGATCGGCATGTCACGCTTGGGCCGCTTGGTCTCCTCGGCCGTGGTGGCGACGACGTCGAACCCGATGAACGCGAAGAACACCAGCGCGGCGGCCGCGAACACACCGCCGAGCCCGTACACCGCCGGCTCCAGGCCGAGCAGCGACTGGACCAGCGGCACGTCGAGGAACCCGCCCTCGGTCGCCTCGGCCGGCCGCGACGGCGGCACGAACGGCGAGTAGTTGGCCGCGCTGACGTAGAACAGCCCGGCGATCACGACGAACAGCACGATCGCGACCTTGATGGCGACCACGACCTGGTTGATCCGGCTGGACAGCTTCACCCCAGCCACCAGCACCGCGGTCAGCGCGGCGACCAGCAGCGCGGCCGGGAGGTTGAACAGGCCTTCCTCGGCGCTGGCGACCGAGGTCGGTACCTCCAGCGGCGTGCCCTCCAGCAGCCCGACCAGGTACCCCGACCAGCCGACCGACACCGCCGCGGCGCCGACCACGAACTCCAGCATCAGGTCCCAGCCGATCGCCCAGGCGATGATCTCGCCGAGCGACGCGTAGGAGAACGTGTACGCGCTGCCGGCGACCGGCACCGTCGAGGCGAACTCGGCGTAGCACAGCGCGGCGAGCGCGCACGCCACACCGGCGATCACGAAGGAGAGCGAGATGGCCGGGCCGGCACTGCTGGCCGCCGCCTGGCCGGTCAGGATGAAGATCCCGGCGCCGATCGTGACGCCCACGCCGAAAACGACCAGGTCGAGCGCGCTCAACTCCTTGCGCAGCCGGTGCGACGGCTCGTCGGTGTCCCGGATGGACTGCTCAACCGACTTGGTCCGGAAGATGCTCACGATCGTTGAGCATGCTCCGCCGGCAATGGTCCCACCAGCCCTTACGCCGCGTTTCCGGTTACGAACGCCGGCGCCCGGGTACCCGCCCGCCGGAAGGAAGGCGACTGATGACCAGCATGCGTGGACAGGTGAACGGCGCGGGTGAGCAGACCGCAAGGCAGGCAGCTCACAAGACAAAATGGCTGGCCAGGATCGGCCTGGCCAGTTACGGGATCGTCCACCTGCTGGTGGCGTGGCTCGCGATCCAGGTCGCGATGGGCGACGACAGCAAGGCCGACAAGACCGGTGCGCTCAAGACCGTCGCGGCGAACCCGGCCGGTGCGCTGCTCCTCTGGGTGATCACCATCGGGCTGTCCGCGTTCGTGCTCTGGCAGCTCGTCGAGGCGATCTGGGGCCACGAGACCGCCGGCGAGCACCGCACCCGCAAGCGGCTGGTCAACCTCGGTGAGGCGCTGCTGTTCGGCTACCTGGCCTACACCGCCGGCCGGATCGCGGCCAGTGGCTCGGCGCCCGGTGACTCCGACCAGGCGTCGCTGGTCGCCAAGCTGCTCGCTGAGCCGTACGGCAAGGCGCTGGTCGCCATCGGCGGGCTCGCCGTCGTCGCGGTCGCGCTGTTCGTCGTGCGCCATGGCTTCCGAAAGCGCTTCGTCGAGGAGCTCGACCTGGCGGGCGCGACACCGGCCACGCAGCGCACGGTCATCCGGCTCGGGCAGGTGGGCTACATGGCCATCGGCGCCGTGTACGGCATCGCCGGCATCCTCGTCGTCGTCGCGGCAGTGCGCTCCGACCCGAGCAAGGCCACCGGCCTGGACACCGCCCTGAAGACCCTGGCGGCCCAGCCCTACGGCGTCGTGCTGCTGGTCATCGTGGCGTTGGGGCTCGCGGCGTTCGGCGTCTACTGCCTGTTCGACGCCCGGTACCGCCGAGCGTGACGACGCGGTGTTGATCACGAGGCAATAGAGTCCCGGTACGTGACGAGCGAGGTACACGTCGTTTTCACGAAATGGGGCGGGCACCGGCACTGGCGCTTCACGCTCTCGGACCTCGGCTCCGACCGGTTCGGCTGGTGGCTCGGCGGCCGGGCCGGTCTCCAGCTGCAACGCGGCGACGAGGAACCGCTGGAACAGCAGCACGACGTCGTCATGCTCGTGCCGGACACCGGGTGCTGGACCGCCTACTGGAACTGGCGTGACGCTGGGCAGATCGAGGTCTACGTCGACGTCACCACCAAGCCCGTCCGCACAGCCGACTCGGTCACCGCAGTGGACCTCGACCTCGACGTGATCCGGTTCGAGGACGGTCGCGTCGAGCTGGTCGACGAGGACGAGTTCGCCGAGCACCAGGTCAAGTACGGCTACCCGCCAGAGATCATCGCGCAGGCCAAGGACACCGCCGACGAGCTCGTCCAGGCAATGAACGCCAGAATCGAGCCATTCGACAAGGTCGGAGCCGGCTGGCTGGCCAACTACGTCCATGGTCGGCCCTGACCTGGCTGCCAGCGCCATGGCGCTCCTAGCGCAGCGGGTTGTGGCGGCCGCCGGCGTCGACCGATTACCGGCGCTGCTGGAGGGCGGCCTTGACGCCGGCCTGGAAGCGGGTGTGGGCACCGAGGTCGGTCATGAAGGCGGCGACACGGCGTTGGACGGTTCGGTGGCTCAGGCCGAGCTGGCGGGCGATCGCCTCGTCGGTCAGGCCAGAGAGCAGCAGGGTTATCAGGCGCTGCTGATCGGTGCCGGTTGGCTGCTCCTCGACCGGAGGGTGCAGCGGCAGGGCGCGCCGCCACATGCCGTCGAACAGTTTGACCAGGGCGTCGAGCATGGCCGAGGGGTGCACGACGACGGCGGCCTCGGCGGTGGCGGCCGAGCTGGAGGCGGCGGAGCTGGAGGCGGCCTCGCGCCGCATGGGCAGCATGGCGAGCTTGTCGTCGCTGAGGTAGAGGCTGACCGGCAGGTCGGGCAGCACGCGGGACTGCTGCCCGGCGTTGACCAGACGTTCGACCGTGGCGAGCGCCCCGGGGTGCTCGATGGCGGCGCGCGCGTAGACGGTGCGGCAGGCCAGCCCGCGGCCGAGCGCCTCGAGTGCGGCCTCGGTGGTGCCGCTGTTGTCGAAGTACGGCGGCTTGGCCAGGCAGCTGAGCTGGCCGCGCGTGGCGCGCTGCAGCTGGCGAAGGCGCTGCCGGATGGCCCGCTGGCCGGTGACCACCTCGACCACGGTCGCGGCGTTGTGCTCGGCCGGCCTGGCCTGGAACGCGGCGTCGAGTATGCCGATGTGCCGGCGGGCGGCGTCGAGCTGCTCCTGCAGGTCGGTGAGGGAGGCGCCGAACGCGACGTCGGGGGCGACCGGCCGGTACCGCACCGGCCGCCCCGACGACGAGCTGACCAGCGCCTTCTCCTCCAGCGCCGCGAGCACCGTTGCGAGCGGCTCGGCGTGCGTCCAGGCGGCGGCGAGGTCGTCGACGGTGGCCGCCGGGCGGTCCAGCAGCAGCTCGTAGGCGGCCCGCTCGGTGCGGTCCAGGCCGATCACGTTCATCACGACACCTCGCTCAGGCCGGCAGGCTCGTGGTCACCGAAAGGCACAGGGGCACCGGCCGGCGCTGTGTCGTCGACGGCGAGCCACCGGCGTTGCACGGCCTGGTATCCGGCCTGGAACCTGGTCGCGGCGTCGAGGCGGACCATCATCGCCCGCACCCGGCTGCGTACGGTGCGGTCACTCACCCCGAGCTGGGCGGCGATCTCCTGGTCGGTGAGCCCGGCGACAAGCAGCGGCAGCAGGTGCCGCTCCTCCGCCGAGGGCAGGCCCTCGTCACCGGGCAGCTCGGCCCGGCCCCGGCTGACCCGCAGCGGCAGCGCCTGGTCCCAGTACATCTCGAACAGCGCCGACAGGGCGTCCAGCAGCACCGAGTCGTGCACGATCAGCCGGGACTCGACGTCCGGCGGCGAGCGCAGCGGCAGGATCGCCATCGGGTAGTCCGACAGCGTCATCTTGAGTGGGATGTCGGTGACCCTGGCCTGCTCGCCGGCCGCGATGCCGGCCTCGAGATCGGCCAGCCGCCCCGGAATGTCCAGCGCCCGCCGGTCGTACAGGATGCGGTAGCGGATGCCGCGGCGCAGGTGGTCCAGTTCCATCGTGTTGACCGCGGCGGCGTCGTCGGCCGGGTACGGCGGCGCGTCGCAGGCGCGGATCTCGTGCCTGGTGACCCGCTGCATGTCGTAGCCGCGGCGGACGATCTCCTCCCGGCCGTACACCACCTCGACCATGGCCGGCGGGTTGCCCGCGCCGTGGTTTCGGGTGAACCGGCAGGTGACCTCCGCGAGATAGCGGCGGGCCTCGGCCAGCTCGCGATCACGGTTGCTGATCAGCACCTGGAGCGCGGCGTTGGGCGGCGTGGCGCTCCAGGTACTGATCAGCCCGGGCTTGCCGTCGCCCGCCGCCAGCGACGACACCAGCCCGAGCTCGCACAGCCGCTCGAGCAGGTCGGCCGTCGGGCACGCGGTCGGGCCCGGACCGGTGACCGGACACTCGACGAGCTCGCACACCTCGTCGAGGGTCAGCGGTGGACAGCTCACCAGTTGCTCGTAGAGCTCCTGCTCGTCCGGCGCGAGGCCTAGCACCTGCAGCACAGGGCGAATCTTGGCATCGTGCCGGCATCCTTTTCACGTCAGTGGCGTAAATAGGACGGCCTGACGTCTTCCGGAAGCCGTCGCGGCCGTGCCAAGGTCTTTCTTGATCCCCAAGTGCCCCCTCCACATTCGGCCACCCCCGAATGCCGTCCCGCACGGCCTTTGAAAGGCCGGACCACCCGTAATACGCCATGGGAGAGGCAGATGACCCGACGGTCCATCCTCCGAACATGCGCCGCCCTTTCCGGACTCGCCACCGCCGCGGCACTCACGTTCGCGACACCGACGAGCGCCGCGCCTGGCCCGGCCCCGAACCCCGCAACCAACCCCGTGATCGCCGAGCACACCGTCACGCTGATCAGCGGCGACGTCGTGCAGCTGCAGACGATGGCCGACGGCAACGACGTCGCCACCGTCCGGCCGAGCGCCGACCGGCTCGGCGTCGGCTACGCCACCCGTGAGGTCGACGGCCAGGCGTACGTGGTGCCGACCGACGCCATCCCGCTGCTGGCCGCGGACAAGCTCGACGAGGAGCTGTTCAACGTCTCCGCGCTGGTCGCCAACGGCTACTCGGACGCCGACAGCGACGCGATCGGCCTGATCGTGCAGTACCGGCCGGGGATGGCCACCGCCGGCCGGACCGCCGCCCCGGCCGGCACGACTCCCGGGCTGACCCTGGAGAGCATCAACGCCCAGTCCGTGCGCGAGCAGAAGGCCAAGGCGCGCGAGTTCTGGACGGGCCTGGTCGGCGACCCGGCCGGCGACGGGAACGACATCGCGGCCGGAATCAGCACGGCGGCCGGCCCGGTCGGCAAGATCTGGCTCAACCGCAAGGTCAAGGTCTCGCTGACCGAGAGCGTCCCGCAGATCGGTGCCCCGCAGGCGTGGGCCGCCGGCTACGACGGCACCGGCACCAAGATCGCCGTGCTTGACACCGGCATCGACGCCACCCACCCCGACCTCGACGGCGGCAAGGTGATCGCCGAGGCCAACTTCTCCACCGACTCCGACACGCTCGACCACCACGGCCACGGCACCCACGTGGCCTCGACCGCCGCCGGCACCGGCGAGGCCACCCCGGCCAACCGCCGGGGCGTCGCCCCGGGCGCCAGCCTGATCAACGCCAAGGTGCTCAACAGCGGCGGGGCCGGCGAGTTCGACGGGATCATCGAGGGCCTCGAGTACGCCGCCGCGCAGGGCGCCGACGTGGCCAACATGAGCCTCGGCACCAGCTCCCCGTCCGACGGCAACGACCCGCTCGTGCAGGCCGTCGACCGGATCAGCCAGGACAGCGGCTTGCTGATCGTGATCGCGGCCGGCAACCTCGGCAACGGCGAGTCCACGATCGCCAGCCCCGGCTGGGCAGACGAGGCGCTCACCGTCGGCGCGGTCACCAAGCAGGACGCCCTGGCCGGCTTCTCCAGCCGCGGCCCGCGGCTGGGCGACTACGGGATCAAGCCGGACATCACCGGACCGGGCGTCGACATCGTCGCGGCCCGCGCCGTCGGCACCCAGCTCGGACCGATCGTCGACGAGCACTACATCCAGATCTCGGGCACGTCGATGGCCACCCCGCACGTCGCGGGCGCCGCGGCGCTGCTGGCGCAGGCGTTCCCCGCCTACACCAACCGCCAGCTCAAGGACACCCTGGTCTCCACCTCGCACACCGTCGGTGGCCAGTCGGTGTACCAGCAGGGCGGCGGTCGGGTCGACGTGCCGCGAGCGTTCACCCAGCGGGTGTACGCCAGCCCCGGCACGCTGAACCTGGGCAACTTCCCGTTCCCGCACGACGGCCAGGCGCCGGTCACCAAGACCGTCACCTACGCCAACGACACCGACGCGGCCGTCACGCTCGACCTGAGCCTGCAGGTCTCCGGCCGCGACACCGGCGCCCCGCCGGCCGGCATGTTCGCGGTCAGCCAGCCCAGCGTGACCGTCCCGGCCGGCGGCACCGCCGACGTGACCGTGACGGTCGACCCTTCGGCCGGCGAGCTCGACCTGTACGGCGGCTACCTGGTCGCTTCGGCTGGCGGCGTGGTCGTGCACACCTCGGTCGGCGCCTACATCGAGCCCGAGATGTACAACCTCACCGTGTCCGGCGTCGCCCGCGACGGCCGGCCGGCCGCCGTGATCAGCTGGGCCGAGCTGTGGAGCCTGGACACCGGGGCGTTCACCAGCAAGTACTACTCGGCGGCCAGCAACACCGTGACGTTCCGGGTGCCGCCCGGCACGTACAACCTCGCCGGCTACCTCGGCACCGCCGACGCGCCCAACGTGTACGCGCTGGAAGTCAGCATGGTCAACCAGCCGCAGCTCGAGGTGACCGCCGACACCGAGGTGGTGCTCGACGCCAGGACCGCCAACGAGGTCACCTTCGACACGCCGCGACCGACCGCGCCGTCCTGGTTCGCCATCTCCTACCACCGCGGCTTCGGCGGGCGGACCTTCCACAGCTCGCTGACCGCCGGCTGGCCGATCGACCGGGCGTTCGCGACGCCGACGCAGCCGGTCACCGAGGGCGACTTCGAGTTCTACTCGAAGTGGCGCATGATCGCACCAACGGTCCAGGCGAAGATCATCAGCCCGGAGGTCATCCCGCTCGACCCGCAATGGATGTCCAACGCGGCGCGGATCGACGGCACCCACCGGCTGCCGCTGGTCTACGTCGGCTTCGGCCGGCCCGAGGAGTACGCCGGCGTCGACGTCCGCGGCAAGATCGCACTGATCTCCCGTGGCGCCGGGGTGCCGTTCGTCGACAAGGTGCGCAACGCCACTAACGCCGGAGCCTGGGGTGCGCTGATCTTCAACAACGTGCCTGGGCTGCTGCTGGCCGGCGCCGGGAACCCCGGCGAGGTCAGGATCCCGGCCTGGACGATCGAGCAGGCTCCCGGTCAGATGCTGGTGGACCTGTTGCAGCAGGGCGAGGTGCGGGCGGAGTTCTCCGGAACCTCGGTCAGCCCGTACGTCTACGACCTGCTGCAGCCGTACCAGGTCGTACCGACGGACCTGTCGGTCGCGGTGAGCCGCGCGAACACCGCTCAGGTCGACTCGCGCTACGTCGGCGACTCGCCGGGCCAGCATGGCACCGACGTGCGGCACGCGTTCCGGCCGTACCCGACGTTCTCCGCCGGCTTCGCCGACGACCTGCCCAGGCCCATGGACCGCACCGAGTGGGTGTCGGCCAACGACTCGCAGTGGTGGCACCTGGCCTGGGCCAACGCGCCGTTCGACGCTGAGTTCCGCGGCTTCCACGAGACGGTGTACGAACCGCGCAGCCAGCTGTCGGAGACGTGGTTCGGCGGCGTCCGGCGACCGACGATGCCGGCCTGGTGGCCGACGACCAGGGTTGGCGACCAGTTCAACATGTCGATCTTCCCGTTCGTCGACTCCGGAGGCCACGCCTCGTGGAGCGTGCCCGGCGACCAGCTGAGCACCAAGCTGTACTCCGGTGACCAGCTGATCGCGCAGACCTCCGGGTTCCCGTTCGGGACGTTCCCGGCGCTACCGGGCACGGCCGGCTACCGCCTGGTGTTCGACGGCAAGCGCACGGCGCCGTGGTGGAGCAACGCGACGGAGACCAGCACGACGTGGACCTTCACGTCCAGCCGCCCGGCGCAGGGTCAGGAGGCGTTGCCGCCGCTGCTCCAGGTCAGCCACGACCTGCCGCTCGACGAGCTGAACAAGGCGCCCGGCCACCAGGCGTACACGTTCACGATCGGCGTCGGGCATCAGCCTGGCGTCGGCGGTCCGGGCATCGCCCAGGTCGAGGCGTGGGCGTCGTTCGACGACGGCGGCACCTGGACGAAGATCACCTTGGTCGGCCTCGGCAACGGGGAGCTGCGCGCAGTCGTGCTGCACCCCAGGTTCGAGGACACAACGGGTGCCGTGTCGCTGCGGGTCAAGGCGACCGACACCGCCGGCAACGGCATCGACCAGACCGTCATCCGTGCCTACGGCCTGACGGCCTGACGAACCAGCAGACGGAGGGAGGCCGAGCGAGCGGTCAGGCCTGACTGGCAACCCGCTGCTCGCTCGGCTCAGTCAAGTGGCCGCCCCCGGAAATCGGTTCGCCCGGGGGCGGCCACACCTGTGCGGCCAGGCCGGCTGGGCTAGCGTGCGGGCGTGCATCGCAGCAGGCTTTACGGGATCTTCGTCGATGTGCCGGTCGCCGAGTCGGCACGGGCTGTGGCGTTCTGGTCGGCGGCTCTCGGCGTCAGGGCGGTTAGCGGCAAGGACGACGATCCGTACACCGAACTGCCCGACGCGATAGACGGGCTGACGGTAGAGGTGCAGGCCGTCGATGACGACGGGCGCTACCACTTCGACATCGAGACCGACGACGTCGAGGCCGAGGTCGCCAGGCTCGCCGGGCTCGGAGCCGAGGTGGTCCAGCGGCGCGGGGGCTGGGTGGTCATGCGGGCGCCTGGCGGGCACCTGCTGTGCGTGGTCCCGGTGCAGAGCGGCCAGGAGGCCTTCGCGGCCAAGGCTCGCAGGTGGTCATAGCAGATCTTCCACGCGGCTTGCACGCGTTACCGGGACGGTACGGGGCATCACTCGACGTGAGGAGCGAGCGATGTCCCGAACAGGAAACGTCCGCAGGGCGGCCGTGGCGACCGTCGGCGCGAGCATGATCGCGTTGGGCCCGCTGGTGCCGTTCGACGCGGCCGCTGCACCCCCCGCCACCACCACAAGTGTCCACACCGTGCGGGTCGGCACCGCAGCCGACACTGCGTACGCCGTCTACGTGGACGGCATCCAGCGCACCACCGTCAAGATCGGCGACCCGGCGTACGGCGTGCGAACCGCGCTGAGCCGGGACGCCTCGACCGCCGCCCTGGTCGTCGACTTCGACGGCCACTTCGGCACCCGGCTCGACCTGCTCGACGTCGCCACCGGCAGCACCACGACCGTCGCCACCGGGCGGATCAGCTCGGCCGCGTTCGCCGCGGACGGCCGGCTGGGCTTCGTCGACGGGCTGTCGGTCAACGCCTTCGACGGCACGACCACGACCAAGCTCGGCCAGGTCGACGCGGCCGACGGCTCGGTGGAACTGATCGGCTGGCCGGCGGCCGGCCCGCTGGTCCAGCACCGCGCGGAGCAGACCGGCCCGCCGTCACTGAGCCGGCTGGACAGCGCAACCGGCCGGCTGGACAGCCTGCTCCTGAGCACCGGCGGGATCGTCTACCGCGACTTCCGGATGGTCGGTGACGAGCGGATCAGCGCGATCAGGGCCACCCACATGTACCCGTGCGCCGGCACGCACTCGACGCTCCTGCTGGCCGACGGCACTGGCAAGGTCGTCCGCGAGGTCGGCCGCACCACCGACTCGTACCGCTCGGCGGTGTGGAGCCCCGACGGCACGCGAATCGCCTACGAACTGCAGGGCTGCGTGAGCCAGCAGCAGAAGGCCGCGGGCGGCGGCGAGGCGCTGGCCAGGCTCGACCAGGTCAACGGCGTTCACGTGCTCGACCTGGGCACGCGGCGCGGGCACAGGGTGGTCGCCGGCATCACGGCCAACTTCCAGCTCGAAGCCGTCGGCCCCGACACCGTCACGCTCGACTCGGACCGCTACGGCGTCAGGAAGCTCGATCTGGCCGTCGTGACGACCGCCGAGCACCTCGACGCCAGCACCCCGCCCGCGGTCCAGGCGAGGATCTTCCCGTCCACGTTCATCCACCAGCTGTGGGACACCGCGGACGACTTCAACGGCAACTCGGCGTGCGGCCCGACCAGCAGCGTCATGGATCTGGCCGGATACCAGCTGAGCAGCCACTTCTCGGTCTGGGCCAGCTGGCCGTACGGGCACAACTCGCCCTACGGCGGCTACATCAGCCGGCAGTACAGCGCGTACGGCTACACCTACAACCGGTGGGGCCCCGACCCCAACTGGAACTGGTTCGCCGGCGCCTACGGCTGGATGGTCACCGACCCAAGCGTCGGCTCCTGGCACAGCGAGATCTACAGCTACCTCGACCGGCACGTCTCCTACGCCATCGCCACGGCGTCCAACCCCTCGGCGGCGTGGATCCGGGCCCGCATCGACGCGAACACGATGGTCGTGGTCAGCGGCAACTTCGCCTACGGCCGCTACGGGCACATCGCGCTGATCACCGGCTACACCGACGACGGCCGGTTCTACGTCAACGACCCGTACGGCGCCAACACCGACGGCAGCTACGACGGCAAGAACACCGTCTACACGCTCGACTACATGCGCGGCTGGGCGTTCTGGGCAGCGTGAGGGAGGCAACGATGAAACCGCGAGTTCTCTGTACCGTCCTCGGCCTGTCCGCGATCCTGGCCGGGCTGATCGTCCCGGCTGCCTCGGCCTCGGCTGCCTCGGTCTCCGCCGAGGTTGACGACGGTTACTCGGTCATGGCCACTGAGCGCTCGATGCGCTGCGCCAGGGCCGCGTCCGCCGCCGGCTGGACCGGCTCGACCCTGGTCACCTCGGTGGCGATCTCGCTGGCCGAGTCGTGGTGCACGGCCAACGCCCAGCACTACAACGGTCCACTGCCCGGCTGCCCGAACGGCTCGATCGACCGCGGCGCCTGGCAGATCAACAACTGCTACCAGAGCTGGGTCAGCGACGCGTGCGCGTACGAGCTGTACTGCAACGCCCGCGCGGCGTTCAGCATCTACGGCTGGTCGGGCTGGGGCGCCTGGACCACGTACACCAACGGCGCCTACCGCAACTACCTGTCCGAGGCGCAGGCCGGCGTCGACGCCATCGGCGGGGCGATCTACGGCACCGTCACCACCGGCAGCAACGCCGAGCCGCTCAACGTCCGCGCCGGGCCTTCCAGCACGTACGACCAGGTCGGCACGTTGAGCAACGGCACCCGCATCCGCATCCTCTGCCAGACCCGAGGGCAGTGGGTCTACAGCGATGTCTACGGAATCTGGACCGACCTCTGGGACAAGATCGGCACCGGTCGCTACGTGACCGACGCCTACGTCTACACCGGCTCAGACGGGCAGGTCGCCCCATCCTGCTGAACCTTCTATACCGGTACGTGGGCGTCATTCGTTCCGCAGGTGGAACGGATGACGCCCACGTTCCGCTCGAGAGGCGGCGGTGTCACCGTGCGGTCGTAGAGTTCGGCGGGTGGGGCGCATCGACCTGGCGCAGCGGCGGGCTCGGCTCGCGCGACGCCACCAGCTGACCGAGACGGCCAAGGCGCAGAGCCCGGCCGACATCGCGCGCAGCCTGGTGGGGCTGCACGGCACCGACCCTTCGACGGTTCACCTGGCCGCGGCGGCGCGGATGACCAAGCCGGACGTCGCCTCGGTCGAGCGGGCGCTCTACGACGAGCGCGGCATGGTCCGGATGCTCGGCATGCGGCGCACCGTGTTCGTCGAGGCGCTCGACGTGGCGCCGGTCGTCCAGGCGTCGTGCACGAACGCGATCGCGGTGACCGAGCGGCGCCGGCTCATCCAGCATCTCGGCCAGTTCGCCGAGGGCATCGACAACCCGGCGGACTGGCTGGCCGACGTCGAGCAGTCGGCCTACGAGGCGCTCGTCGCGCGCGGTGAGGCGCTCGGCACCGAGCTGACCGCGGACGACCCTCGGTTGCGCACCAAGCTCCACTACAAGGAAGGCGACATAGCCGTGGTCACCCGCGTGCTTACCGTGCTCGCCGCCGAGGGCCGCATCATGCGCGGGCGGCCGCGCGGATCTTGGGTGTCGTCGCAGTTCCGCTGGGCTCCGGTCGACCGGTGGTTCCCCGACGGCATGCCGCAGCTGCCGGAGGCGGAGGCCAGGGTCGACCTGGTCCGCCGCTACCTGACGGGCTTCGGCCCCGCCACCGTCGCCGACGTCAAGTGGTGGACCGGCTGGAACGTCGGCGACGTCCGGCGCGCCCTGGCCGCGCTCGACCCGGTCGAGGTCGACCTGGACGGCGAGCCGGGCATCGCGCTGGCAGGCGACACCGAGCCGGACGACACAGTGATCAACTCGGAGCCGATCAACTCGGAGCCGATCAACTCGGAGCCGATCAACTCGGAGCCGATGGCCGAGCCGTGGATCGCCCTGCTGCCGGCGCTCGACCCGACCACGATGGGCTGGCAGCGCCGCCACTGGTACCTCGGCGACCACGGCCCGCGCCTTTTCGACACCAACGGCAACGCCGGCCCGACCGTGTGGTGCGACGGCCGCGTCGTAGGCGGCTGGGCACAACGCCGCGACGGCGAGGTGGTCGTCCGGCTGTTCGACGACATCGGCGCGGAGGCCACCGCCGCCGTGCAGGCCGAGGCCGAACGCCTCACCGGCTGGCTCGGCGCCGCCCGCGTCACCCCACGCTTCCGCACCCCGCTCGAGCGCGAGCTCACGGCCTGACGGTGCGCCGGCCGGCGATCACGCCGGCGTGGGGTGCACGCCGTGGTCCCGCAGGGCGGCCTGCACGCCGGCGCTCGGGGTGGCGTCCGGGTGCCAGGCGTCCTGGGTCGGCGAGCCGGCGTCGAGCAGCGCCTCGACAGTGGCGGGCAGGTCGGTGTCCGGGCCAGGACTGTGGTCCCGGCTGGACGCGACGATCGCCCAGCCCAAGGCGGTCATGGTCCAGTTCGCGTCGAGGGCGGCGACGTCGGCGCCGCGGCCGAGCAGCAGGCGGACGAGAGCGGCACGGCCGTTGTAGGCGGCGTGGTGCAGGGCAGTGCCGCCGAACGGCGCGCCCCTGGCGTCGACCGGGAACCCGAGGTCGAGCATGAGCTGCAGCGACGCCGGGCCGGCGTATTCCGCAGCGTGCACGAGTGCCGAGCCGGCGAGCTGCTCGGGCAGTGCGGTGACCAGGTCGGGTTCGGCGGACAACAGCCGGGTGGCCTCGTCCCGGTCGGCGAGCATGCAGGCGCCGACCAGCTGGTCGGCGGCCGTCGTGTCGTCCGCCGTCGTGGCAGCGCCGCGCTCCCGCAGCAACGCGGCGACGTCGGGTTGCCCGGTGAGCACGGCGAGCCGAAGCGGCGACACCGGATGGCAGCCCGCGGACGCCGGGTCGGCGCCGGCGTCGAGCAGCGCCAGGATGATCGGCACGGCGCAGTGCCGCTGGATGGCCCCCGGCAGCGTGTCGCCCGAGGGCAGGGCGCCGTGGTCGAGCAGCAGCCGGACGCCCTCGACGGAGCCGGTGTCGAGCATCGCGCCGAGCGCGTTGGTGCCGTCGACGGTGGCGCCGTGTTCGAGCAGCAGCCGGGTGCATTCGAGGTCGGGCGCGTGGTAGGCGCTGTGGTACAGCGACTCGTCGTCGTCGGGGTCGGCGCCGCGCTCCAGGAGCAGCCTGGTGATCGCCGGGTTGTTGGCGATGCCGGCAGCGCCGTACAGCGCCGACCGGTACCCCTCGCGCGACGGCCGCCCGTTGCTGGTGTCCGGGCTCGCGCCGGCGTCGAGCAGTTGCCGCACCACGCGCAGCAGCCCGTCTCCGCGCCGCCGGTCGATCCGGTGCCAGCACGAGTGGCAGGCGTACAGCAGCGGTGGCCAGCCGCGCCGATCATCGGGCGCCGTGGCCAGCACCGGGTCGGCCGCCAGCAGGCTTGCCAGGTGATCAGCCTCGCCGAGCGCCGCAGCGGTGTGAACGTCGAACCGGGCAAGGGCAAGGTGGAGGTCGGGGTCGGCGGCGAGCAGCGCAGCGGCCAGGTCGCTTCGGCCCTCGACGCTCGCCTCGAGAAGCTCGTCCACACGCTCGGCCGCCCGGTCGCTCACCTGATCGGCCAACGCAACCTCCGGCCCGCGATCCTCGTCGACGATCCCGAGCGGCCAGCGAACCACGTCCGGTCGCTCGAGCCGACACCCGGGGGTGGGCTCAGCCCGTCCGAACCGCCACGACGGCGACCCAGACGCCGACTGCGGCCGCCGCGAACGCTGGCATGGCGACCACGACCGGCCACCATTCGTGTGCGCTGAAGGCGAGGAAGACGTTGATCACGCCCGCCGTCGCGAACGCCACCGCGAGCACTGCCCAGGCGCTCCAATGCGCCCAAATCCCCGACGCTCCCGCACGCAGCTCGAATCTGGACATGCCGGCGCCTCCAACAGTTGTCCGCGTGAAATCGCCGAGCAGGCGCCCAGAGTTACCAGATCGCCAAGATCGTCGCGGTCAGTTAGCGATGCGGCGGATCCGTCCGGCGTACCTCGCCTCCAGCGCCCGGTTGCGGTCGGGCCCGTCAGGCACGTTCGCCGAGACGTAGAGCGGCGGCCGGATCCCCTCGTCCAGCAGTAACCGCACCGCCTGAGCGAGGGTCATCTGGACCAGCAACGCCGCCGACAGCGACGACACCGCGCACGCCGAGTCGCCGTCGGGCGTGGTGAACATGGCGTCGCCGTACGGCGCTCCGTTGTCCAGCACGACATCGGCGAGGTCGGCCAGCCGCTTGCCGGACTCGTGCCGCGGCGGCACCCGGAAGCTGTGGTCGACCGAGGTCAGTGCGATCAGGGCGTGCCCGCGCTCCTTGACCAGCTGTGCGAGTTGCACGATGGCACCGTTGACCCCGGAGTTGGAGATGATCACGAAGATGTCCTGCGGCTGGACCTTCGCCAGCTCGTACAGCCGCTCGGCGGCGTCCGGGCTGCGCTCGAGCATCGGGTCGGCGAGCACAGACGGGTCGGCGCCGCCGAACATCACCAGGTCCGACAGCGAGATCCGGTTGGTCGGTACGAACCCGCCGGCCCGGCCGGCAACCTCCATCGCCGTCGCCTGCGAGTGGCCGGTGCCGAACGCGTGGATCACCCCGTCGGCCTTCAGGCACGCCGCGAACAACTTCGCCGCCGACTCGACCACCGGTTCGGCTTGGGCTGCCACCCCGGCAAGCAAGCGCAGTGCCTCGTCTGCATACGTCCTCGCGGCGATATTCATGTCGGGGCCTCGTTACTTGGTCTCAGAATTGGCGAACAGTATGAAACTATCTGTCGGATGCCTGCGGAATCCACCGTGCCACCCGATCTAGTGATCGGCATCGACGGTGGCGGCAGCCGGACGAGGGTCGCGCTGGCCGGACCGGACGGACGGGTGATCGGCACGGCTACCGCCGGCGGAACGAACCTGACCACGGTCGACCCAGACATTGTCGTCGCCCGACTGGCCGATGCGATAGCTGAATGCCTCTCGGATTTCGAGGACGGTGCGGCGGCAGCCACGGTGCGGCTCGCGGTGGCCGGGTTCGCCGGCGCCGGTGACGGCGAGGCCGCCGAGGTCACGGCGCAGGCGCTGGCCCTGGCCGGGTTGGCGTGCCCGGTCGAGGTCTACTCCGACCCGGAGCTCGCGTTCGCCTCAGGCTCGGCCGGACCCGACGGGCTGGTGCTGATCGCCGGCACCGGCGCGGCGGCCTCGCGCATCGCCGGCTGGCGGGCGGTACAGACCGTGGACGGTCACGGCTGGCTGCTCGGCGACGGCGGCTCCGGCTTCTGGATCGGCGCCGCCGGCGCGCGGGCGGCGCTGAGCTCGCTCGACGGCCGCGCCCAGGCGACCACGCTCGTCGCCCGGCTGGCCGCCGAACTGCGGCTGGCCAGCGAGATCGACCCGACCACGCTCCGCCTGCGGCTCGTACGAACGATCATGAGCGAGCCGCCGACCGCCCTCGCCCGGTTCGCCCCGGCGGTGCTGGCCGCTGCCATCGAGGGCGACCCGGCCTCGACCCGGATCACGGCCGAGGCCGTCGAGCACCTGGTCGCCGCGGTGGCCGCGCTGCACCCGGCCAGCGGCGAACCGCTGGTGCTGGCCGGCGGCATCGCCAACTCGTCGCTGGGCCCACAATTGGTGACCGCCCTGACCGAACGCCTAGGCGTGCGCACCACCATGGTCGCCGACGGCCTCGCCGGCGCCATCCGCCTGGCCCTACACCCCCCACCAAGTGCGCTGGCGCCTACTTGAAGGTGCCGGCGGTGAGGCCAGCCTGGACCTGGCGCTGGAAGGACAGGTAGACGACGAGCACCGGCACCATGGCGATCGTCATGCCGGCGAACAGCGCCGGCCAGTCGGCGGCGTAACCCTGGCTCACCGCCAGGTCGGCCAGGCCCTGGGCGAGCACGAACCGCTGCGGGTCGCCCGGGCCCTGTGGCTGCATGAGCGTGATGGGCAGCAGGAACTGGTTCCACTGGCCCAGCACGTTGAAGATCCCGATGGAGATCAGCCCTGGCTTGGCCATCGGGAGCATGACCCGGAAAAACAGCCCGGTGTGCCCGCAGCCGTCGATGAACCCGGCCTCGGCAATCGAGGTCGGCAGGGTTCGGAAGAACGCGTGCAGGAAGAACACGGTGAACGGCAGCGAGTACGCGACGTAGACCAGGATCAGACCGTGGAAGGTGTTCAGCATGCCGAGGTTGCGCACCACGAAGAACAGCGGCACCAGGGCCAGGTAGACCGGGAACATTGTCCCGGCCAGGAACATGTAGAACAGCAGCCGGTTGCCGGGGAACTCGTACCGCGCGAGCACGTAGGCGGCCATCGAGCCGAGCAGCATCGTGAAGAACACCGACGGGACCAGCACGATCACGGTGTTGAGCAGGTACTCGCCGATGCCGGCCCGGCTCCAGGCCCTGGCGAAGTTCTCCCACCGGAACGTCGCCGGCCACGACCAGGCGCTCGTGGTGATCTCGGTGTTGTTCTTGAAGCCGCCGAGCACCACCCACGCGATCGGGAAGACGATCATGATCGCCCACAGCACCAGGAAGCCCTGGGAGAAGACGTTGAGCACGCCGGTGGCGCGCTCGACCGGCTCGCGCTCCTCGCGGCGGCGGACCCCGGTGGCCTCGGCGACCGCGACCACCGCGGGGTCCTCGCGGATCTCGGTACTCACAGCTCGATCCGTTCCCGCCTGGTGAGGCGAAGCGCGAAGATGGCCAGCAGCAAGGTGAGGAAGAAGACCACGACGCCCATCGCGCACGCGTAGCCGGTCCGGCCGAAGAAGAACGCCGTCCGGTACAGATGCGTGCCGACCACCTCGCTCGCGTGGTCCGGCCCGCCGCCACCACCGCCAGAGGCCGGGGTCAGGATGTAGATCAACGCGAACGCGTCCATCGCCGCGATCGCCAGGTACACCCAGGCGACCTGGATGTTGTCCCAGACCAGCGGCAGGGTCACCCGGAAGAACGTCTGCGCCCGGCCGGCGCCGTCCAGGATCGCCGCCTCGAACAGCTCGCGCGGGATCGACTGCATCGCCGTGGTGAACAGCACCAGGTAGAACCCGACCCCGGCCCACACCAGCACCGCGATCACGCACCACAGCACCCAGGTCGGCGACGCCACGAACGCCCACGGCTGCTGCTCGTCGACGATGCCGAGCTTCATCAGCAGCCCGTTGAGCAGCCCGCCCTGGTCGCCCCGGTACACGGCCTGCCACAGCACGGCGAGGATCGCCACCGACAGCACGACCGGGAAGAAGTAGACGATCTTGTAGAAGCCGGCGCCGCGAACGCCGACCACCGCGGCCCGGTCGCTGCGGCCGCCGACGTTGAGCATGAACGCCAGGAACAGCGCCAGCACGATCGTCACCAGCGGCAGGATGACCAGCAGGACGCCGTTGTGGCCCAGCGCCCTTCGGAACACGTCGTCGGAGAACAGCGCGGTGTAGTTGTCGAACCCGATCACATTGATCCGGTTGGAAACCCCGCGCCAGTCGGTGAACGAGTAGAAGAACGTCTGCACGTACGGCGAGATGACGAACACCGCGTACAGCAGCACCGGCACCGCGAGGAACCCCGCGACGAACGGATACCGGCCATGGCGCACGGTCGTCTCCCTTCCCCGCGGGGCCTGCTGGACTTACTCGCGCGTGTACTTCTTGACCGAGGAGTCCTGCGCGACCTTGTCGGCGGCGGCCTGGCAACGCTCGATCCAGCCGTTCGGGTCGAGGCGGTTGGCCATCAGCTCACCGGTGGCGTTCTCCACCTCGGTGGACAGCGTGCTGTACCAGTCCGGATAACGCCAGGTGATGACGTTGTCGCCGGCGTTCTCGTAGACCTCGATCGTCGAGACGACACCGGTCGAGGAGACGCCCTCGGCGGAGTCCTTGACCACCGAGAGCGAGCTGGTGTTCTCGGCGAACACCTTGCCGCCCTCCTTGGAGCACATGATGCGCAGGTACTCCAGGCCACCGGCCTTGTTCTTGGCCTTCTCCGGGACGATGAACGGCTCCCCCGCGCCGGCGCGGATGGCACCGTAGGGCATCTTGTCGCCGTCCAGGCTGGGCATCGGCGAGACGACCATGTCGAAGCCGTCGGGCGTCTGCTCCTTCTGCTCGTTCTCCAGCCACGTGCCGCACGGGATGAACGCGGCCTTGCCCTGGTTCCACGCGGTCTGCGACTCGGTGTGGGTCAGGGTGTCGGTGCCCGGCAGCATGTAGCCCTGCGCGACGAGCTGGTAGATCGCATCGACGGCGTCCTTGACGGCCGGGTCGCGCCAGGCGTTCGGTTCCAGGTTGTCGATCTTCTTCTGCAGGTCGAGGCCGCCGTGCTTGGCGACCAGGTCCATGATCGGCACCATCATGTAGTAGGGGTACTTGCCCTGATGCGCCCACGGGGCCATGCCGGTGCCCTTGATCTCGGCGCACAGCGCGAGGAAGTCGGACCAGGTCTGCGGGACCTCCCAGCCCTTCTCCTTGAACAGCGACGACGAGTACCACAGACCCCACACCGTGAAGCCGTAGTTGAGCGCGTACATCTTGCCGTCGAACGTGCCCGGCTCGATCGTGCCCGGCACCAGCAGGTCCCTGACCTTCTTGTTCGGGTCGTCGATGCTCGGTGCGTCGAGCAGCTCGGTCAGGTCGGCGAGCTGCCCGTCGGCGACCAGCAGGTCGAGCTTGATCTGGCCGGCGCCGGAGTTGTCGACCACGTCGGGCGGGTTGCCGGCGTTGAACCGCGGCTGCAACGCCTCCTGGATCTTCTGGATGCCCTGGTGGCCGATCTGCGCGTCGGGGTACTTCTCGGCGTACATCGCCTCGTGGGCCTTGGCGTAGTCGTCGCCGTAGCCGCCCTTGAAGATCACGACGTCCAGCGCGAGGTCGCCCTTCACGCCGAACGGGTTGTCGGCGGACTTCTCGCCGGCTGGGCTGGCGGTGTCGTCACCGCCGCCGGTGGCGCAGGCGCCGACCAGGCCGCTTGCCGGGACCAGGAGGCCGGCGGCCACCGCCCAGCGGAGTACATCGCGTCGGGTCACTGACTGGGGTGGTACGGGCATGGTCGCTCCAGGGGTCGATCGGCTCCGGGGCCGCTGGCAGGCGCCGCTTGGGGGCACGCTCGGTCGTGCCACGACCACATCGTGGCTGCTTGTTAGTGCTGGATCAAGGCCCAAAACGGACAATTTTTCGCAGCCGCAGGCACGCGCGTGCACGCCGCTCCACAGGGCAGGCGTTTGGCCCAGCTTGCCCCTACCGCGGCGATTGCACAATAACTGTTAACGATCGTGCCCATTACCCACTGCGTTTGCGCAGGTGCGCACGGTTGACGGGGCAGGCCCTGGTCAGACCCTGGTCAGACCCGCAGGACGCGGACGCCGGCCTCGGTGAGCGGCTCGACCGCCTCGTCGCTCGCGGACCGGTCGGTGATGACCACGTGCACCTGGGAGATGTCGCAGATCCGGGCGAACGCCTGGCGGCCGAGCTTGGTGGCGTCGGCGACCACCACGACCTGCTTGGCGCGCTGCACCATCAACCGGTTGATGTCGGCCTCGCCCTCGTGGTGCGCCGACGCACCGCGCTGCGGGTCGATGCCGTTGACCCCGATGTACACCACGTCCAGGGTGAGCTCGCGCAGCACGTGGGTGGCCAGCGGCCCGATGCACTCGTAGGACTGTGGCCTGGCCACCCCGCCGGTCACCACGATCTTCACGTGGGGACGGACGACCAGCTCGTTGGCGATGTTGAGGGCGTTGGTCACCACCGTGACCGTCGGCACCCCGTCCCGCCGGCCGTCCAGGTCGGCGCGCGCCGCGATCGCCCTGGCCACCTCGGTCGTGGTCGTGCCGCCGCTGAGCCCGACCACCGAACCGGCGGTGACCAGGCCGGCAGCGGTGGCCGCGATACGTTGCTTCTCCGACGCCTGGCGCGCCGACTTGTACCGCAGCGGCAGGTCGTAGGAGACGCTGTTGGCCACCGCGCCGCCGCGCGTCCTGGTGAGCAGTTGCTGGTGCGCGAGGTGGTCGAGGTCCCTGCGCACGGTGGCCGCCGAGACGTCGAGCTCACGCGCGGTGTCCTCGACGTCGACCGTGCCACGCTGCGCCACTAGTTCGAGCAGCGTGTTGAGTCGCTCGTGCCGCTCCACCGCCGCCTCCAGCCTTCGAACACCAGAGGTGCAATCTAACCCCCCGAACCGCACAACAAAACGCACAAACACGCACACACCACCACCGCCGCCGCCCCTCATGCCACTTGGGGAGCTTTAGTTCCAGATGTGGAACTAAAGCTCCCCAAGTGCGCCGCTGGGAGCGGCGGCGGTGGTGTGGGGGCGGTGGGGGCGTCAGGTGACGTTGCGGATGTGGGTGGCGACGGTGGCGGCGCCCCGGTCGGCGTAGATGATCACGTAGTGGTTGGTGTCCGGGACCATGACGGTGCGGATGCGCTCGGGGTCGAGCTTGGCCTGCTCGAGCCTGGACTCGTCGTACATGCCCTGCGGCTCGTCGAGCATGCCGCGCTGTGCCCACAGCAGGACCGCGGGCATGGTCAACGCCCGGACGGCGTTGCGTGAATCGTCGGCGGTCAGCAGGTCGGCGCCGTCGACCCGCACCGCGTCGAGCCGGCACGACGAGCGCAGCTGCGGCGCCTCGCCGACCAGGTCGTGCTGCATCGCCTCGTCGATCCACGGCGCCCAGTCGGCGGCCAGCGCCGGGTGCGCCTGCCAGAACTCGGTGTACGCCGCGCGCGACGGGAAGGTCATCCGCAGCCGCCGCATGGCCGGCCCGATCGTGGCCTCCAGCACCGTGTCGATGTCCAGCCCTGGCGGCACCGCGAAGCCGACACCGCCGTCGACGAGCACGACCGAACTGACCCGGTCCGGATACCGCACGGCGGCCACGGAGGCGACGAACGCGCCCATCGAGTGCCCGACCAGCACCGCCGACCGGGCGCCGAGCGAGTCGAGCACCGCGACCAGGTCAGCGGCGTGCGCGGCCATGCCGTAAGGGCCGTCGAGCGCCGCGCTCGCCGCCCGGCCACGCAGGTCGGGGGCGACGAACTCCACCGCTGCGTCGAGGTGGTCAGCGACCCTGGCCCAGGTCAGGCCGTTGCCGGTGATGCCGTGCGCGGCCAGCACGAGCGGTGCACCCGGGTCGTCGGCCGGCCAACGGTGCGCGGCGAGCCGGCCGCCGTCGACGTCGAACTCGATCCGCTCAGGTCGACGCCGTCGCATCGCCGCTCCTTTCCGGCCGGCGCGACCGCAACCGCGCCGGCAGCCCGGCCAGCCCGCCCGGCAGGAAGTAGACGACCGCGACGAACAGCACGCCGAGCACGAACAGCGGCTCGGACAGTGGTGCGCGCACCGCCTGCGGCAGGTCGGTGACCACGTCGGAGGTGCCGAGCGCGGCGAGCCGATGGTCGAGGTAGGTGTACAGGACGCCGCCGAGGATCGCACCCCACCGGCTGCCGAGGCCACCGAGCACGACCATCACCAGCAGCCCGAGCGTGAAGTTCGACGTGGTGATCTGCGGGGTCGAGCCGCCCAGCAGCAGCAGGTGCACGACCCCGCCGAGCGTCGCCAGCAGCGACGCCAGCACGTAGGCCTGCAGCCGGAACCGGTAGGGCTGCAGGCCGAGCACGGTGACCCGGCGCTCGTTCTCCCTGATCGCCTGCCAGACCCGCCCCGGCTCTGAGTCCACCACCCAGCGCACCACGGCGGCCACCAGCACGAGGTAGGCCAGCGCCAGCCAGTACAGGTTGACCGTGTTCGCCACGCCGGCCAGCCAGTCCGGCGTGGCGGCCGGGGCGAGCGAGAGCCCCTCCTCGCCGCCGGTGAGCCGGCCCGGGTCTGCGTGCACCAGGATCGACCCGACCTGCGCGAACGCCAGCGTCACCATGGCGAACGCGATGCCCTGCACGCGCAGTGCGACCGCACCGAGCAGCGCCGGCAGCGCGAACCCGACCACCGCCGCCAGCGCGACTCCCGCCGCCAGCGACCAGCCGGCCCTGGTCACGGCGATGTTGACCGTGTACGAGCCGGCCGCGACGTAGAGCGCGTGCCCGAACGACAGCAGCCCGGTCTGCCCGAACAGCAGGTCGTAGCTGAGCGCGAAGCCGGCGAACAGCAGGCACAACGCGAGCAGTTGCAACGTGCCAGGGCTGTTCAGCGCGCCCGGGAAGACGCCGGGCAGGGTGAGCGTCGAGTACGGCACGATCACCAGCAGGATCACGCCGGCGACCGCGACAGCCAGCTTCCTCATGCGGTCCTCCCGGTCAGCCCGCTCGGCCGCAGCAGCAGCACCGCGGCGAGCAGCAGCACGACCGAGGCCTCGCCGATGCCGGCCACCGTGTAGTAGTTGGCGAACTGCTGAACCAGGCCCACCGCGACCGCCGCGAGCGCCGAGCCGACGATCGAGCCCATCCCGCCGATCACGACGACGATGAACGCGAAGATCAACATGGAAGTGCCCTGGCCGGGCGACACGTTGCCGTAGTAGACGCCGGCGAGCGCGCCGGCCAGCGCCGCCGCCGCGCCGCCGATCGCGAACACCAGCGTGAACGCGGTGCGCACGTTGATGCCGAGCGCGGTCACCATCGCCCGGTCCTCGACCCCGGCCCGCACGATCAACCCGAACCCGGTCCGCCGCAGCAAGACCAGCAGCGCCACCAGCACCACGACCGC
>OBLK01000067.1_pt1 | contig 41137 bp, 42 predicted proteins | sample 1518871 | NCBI WGS metagenome assembly OBLK01 (sample SAMEA2464837, study PRJEB22497) | soil metagenome | biome: Grassland; feature: Farmland; material: Clay | place: Australia | collected 2013-02-01 | depth 0.8 m
GTGCGGAACGCTCGAAACTCCGGCCTCTTCAGCTTCATCGCTGAATTCCAGGGACTCTATCATCTCTCCGGTTATGTTCTTGTTGATGAGTGCGAACTTGTGTGCAGTCCCCACGGCTTTCGGGCAGTATGGGCATGTTGGCGTAACATAGACCTGGATCTTAACGGGCTTGTCTATCTTTGAGATTACCTCCATTGCCTTTGAGGAGATCTCGGCCTCGCCCTTTGACACGTTCTTGAGGTCCTCCATGAGGGATCCGAACTCATATCCGGACGGCAGCCCGTAATACCTTATCCGGCCATCGGCCTCGCCGTGTTTTGACACGATTGTTGCGGGATATTTGTCGATCCCGAATTCCTCGGCCTTATCCTTGTCGTCTTCAAAAACGTAGGATACAAAGTTTATCTTGTCTGAAAGTTCAGCCACTTCCTCTGCAAGCTGCACCGATTCCTTGCAATACCTGCAGTCAGAATCGTTGGATGTAAAAACCACAAGGTCAACAGTTTCCTTCAGGTGCTTGCTGAATTCATCTGTCAGATATTGTCTGTCTTCGTCTCTTATTAATGGCATAGGATACTAATTTTAACACATTACTTAAGCTTTGCTATACATAATTGTTTACCTTGCCTGCCGGCTAATGGGAAAAGAACAAAGCCCCAAATCTGCAACGGGCAGATCTGCAGCCATAGTTGGAAAGATTTTCATAATATAAAACTCATGTGCAGGTGTGACAGAGAAGCTTTACTGGAAGGACCAGAGAATGAGGGAGTTTTCCGCTGTTGTGCTGAAATCAGGTGAAGATGGGGTTGTTCTGGACAGAACTGCCTTTTACCCCAGGGGCGGAGGACAGCCTGCTGACACGGGCCTTCTGAAACAGAACGGCAGCACCTTTTCGGTCGAAAATGTTGAAAAGAAGGGGGACGAAGTTATACACGTCCTATCAGACGGTGAGCTGCCCAACACGGGAGAGACAGTGCAGGGTGCAATAGACTGGGGCAGGAGGTACAGCCACATGAGGTACCACACCGCCATCCATATACTGGACGGAATAGTCACACAGAGGCACAATGATGAGGGCACCCTCACCGGAGGGCAGATATACCAGGACAGGGCTAGAATCGACTTCGACATGTCCGATCTTTCAAGGGAGAAAGTCCAGGAGCTGATAGATGAGGCCAATGAGGTCATAGGTTCAGGCCTGAAGGTCTATTCAAAGGAGATCAGCAGCGATGAGGCCCTGAGCATTCCGAACATATCAAGGACCCTTCCCGGAAGGGAGCTTCTGGAAAAGCTCGAGAGCATACGCATTGTCGTTATTGAAGGGCTTGACGAGCAGGCTGATGGCGGAACTCATGTGTCAAATACCACAGAAGTGGGAAAGATAGTTTTCAGTAAGCTTCAGAGCAAGGGCAAGAGGAACAAGAGGCTTGAATTTGTCCTTGAGGATGATAACCCACATGGATGACATTGAGATAGAAACCATAGTTGTTGGGCCTTTGATGACCAACTGCTACGTAATTTCAGAAGGCGGTGACTGCATAGTCATAGATGCGGGAGCAGAAGGCGAACGGATCGTGGAAGCGATAAGGAACAGGGGGCTCTCACTGACATATATCCTGGCAAGCCACGGCCACTTCGATCATGTTGCGGGAATTGAGCCATTGAGGGAAGCATTCGGGGCACCGTTCCACATCCATTCCTCAGACCTCGGGATGTTCAGGGGTGCCCACGATATGGCAAAGAAATTTGCCGGAACAGATATTGAAGATCTCATGGATCCGGAGGGGTTTATTGGGGAAAACGGGTACACTTTGGGAAAAACGGAGCTTGTCCCAGTCCACACTCCCGGCCACACCGGGGGAAGCACGTCCTTCCTCATAGGGAAACACCTTTTCTCTGGAGACACTCTTTTCAGGGGGAGCATCGGGAGAATGGATTTTGGCGGGTCCGTGGAAGCTATGAAAAATACCATCGAACAGCTCAAGAAAATGGATGACGATATTTTAGTGCATCCAGGGCATGGCCCAGGTACCACAATAGGTGATGAAAAGAGGGAGAATCCTTTCCTCACGTACTACAAACTGTGATTCAGACTGTTTCTGATATCTGTCAGGTGCTCAAAATGACTGAAGACCTAGAAAGCATTGCGGAAAAAATACTCTCCAGCCTCGACATCAGGCCGTTTCCGGACGGATACATAGAAGATGGCGGGAAACTCGCAGAGTTTGACCTTCCGAAGGGAGATGAGGTAATGATGTACAGGGAGCTTGAGGGCGTTTTCGTCATGTTCGGCTATGAGAGGATATTCTTCAAGGACCCCTACGAGGCAAAATACGTTTACTACTGTGCAAAGAGGGGCATGTCAAGGATCAGGATGCCGGAAACAAAACCGCTCAAGAGAATCATAAAGGAGTTCCAGGCTGATGTTGAGAACCTCAGGGCGCAGCTTGAGAAGGAAGCTGCCATGTTCAGCCTCAATGACGATGAAAGGTCCAGGCTCGTTGAGATATGTGCCGGAAAGCTGGGCTATGACGGCATAATGGACATTTAGCCCGTACCCTGCTGTGCACCTGCCGGGCCTGGAATATTTTCGAGGATGGCGAGGAATTCCTCCCTGCCTATCATGGAGAATTCCGTGAACGTGGATGAAAATTCCCTGATCAAGGATTGCACAAGCTTGCCCCTTTTTATATCCACATAGCCCATCACCGACGGGTCCAGCCCGCATGGGCTAATCCTGCTGAACCCTTCCAGCGGTTCAGGCGAGATGTTTATTGCTATGCCGTGGTACGATACATGCTTGTCGATCGCCATTCCAACAGAAGCCACTTTCCTGTTCCCTTCCACGGTCCATATGCCTGGCTCCTCCCTGCCGATGTATGCCTCCACGCCATTCTTTCCCAGTGCGGATATAACAGCGTTTTCCACCTTCCTGACAAAAGCCCTCACGTCAACCTTTCCGTTCTCGGAGAGTTCGATTACAGGGTAGACTACAAGCTGTCCCGGCGAGTGGTATGTAACATCACCGCCCCTGCCTGTCCTCACAGGGTCTATTCCGGGCCAGTTCCCGGGGTCGCTCTTCCTGCCTATTGTGTAAACGGGCGGGTCGTGCTCAAGAAACAGTATGACGTTTCCTATGGAGTTTTCCTTCCTCATCCCCACCAGCCTAAGCTGGAGATCGAGACATTCCCCGTATGGTATAGTTCCCAGATCAACTGCGTGATTTGAAGTGTAGCGATTTGCCATAAGAGGCCTCTGCAGACTCTTTTACACCCTCTGAAATGGTTGGATGCGGGTGTATGGTGAGCCCTATATCCATGGCGAGCAGCCCCGATTCTATTGCAAGCGTGATCTCTGAAATCAGCTCGGACGAATGTGGTGCCACTATTCCCGCGCCCTTCACGTAGCCCTTCTCATCATAATAGATGCTGAAGTTCCCGAGCGAGTTGTTCATTCCAAGGGACCTTCCGTTGGCAGCTGCCGGGAATCTTGTGTGCTCCCCTTCGAACTTTCCGGTGTACGCTATCTCAGGGTCTGAGTAAATTACGTATGGCATGGCCCTGTAGTCCACTACCGTATCCTCTCCGGAAATGTTGTCAGCCACCACATCGGCTTCATAGAATGCCTTGTGGGCAAGCATGGGCCCCCCCGAAACGTCACCGATCGCGTACACGTTCGGAATGTTCGTCTTCTTTCTCCTGTCCGTCTTTATGAAGCGCCCGTCCATCTCCAGCTGGAGGTTCTCGAGGCCCAGGCCCTTCGTGTTCGGTACCCTTCCGACTGTCAGAAGAACCTTCTCCGACTCAATGGCTGTGCCATCCTCAAGTGAAACAGTATAATTCCCGCCTTTCCGGACACCGCTCACCCTGGCCGATGTCCTGATCTCAACGTTGAGTTCCCTCAGCCTCCTCTGGACCGGCCTGACAAGCTCATGTTCAACTTCCGGGAGAATGGACTGCATCATCTCAATTATGGTAACCTTCGTGCCGAGTTTGGCAAAGGCAGTCCCGAGCTCGATCCCTATGTATCCGCCCCCTATGATCACAAGGCTTTCAGGTATTTTCTTGATATCCAGTATTTCACGGTTGAAATCAACGCCCTCAAAGCCATCAAGCCTTATTGGGCTGGATCCCGTTGCGATGACGAGGTTCTCACCCTCGAATACCTCGTCTCCGGCCTTCACATGCCTTGAGTCTGCAACGTAAGCCTCTCCCCTCACTACCTCAACGCCGTAGGATTTGCAGAGAGTCTCCACACCGGATGTCAGCTTGTTTATCATGGACCATTTCCAGTCCTGCCATGTGTTCATGTCAAGTGAGTAATTCAGATCAACCCCGGGCATGTCCTTCAGGTAGCCTATGGAGTTTCCAAGCTCAATGAATGCCTTTGACGGGATGCACCCGTAATTCAGGCACTCACCCCCTATCTTGTCCTTCTCAATGAGCAGCACTTTCTTCCCTTTCTGGCCAAGCCTTATTGCTGTGGAATAACCACCCGGCCCGGCCCCGATTATTATTGCATCGTAAGACATCGGTTAACACATCCTATTGGGAGAGTATCAGGATAGGCTCCTCGAGCAGGCCCTTCAACCTCTTTATGAACCTCGCCGCCACTGCACCGTCCACGAGCCTGTGGTCGCAGGATAGCGAGAGGTACATCTTCTCCTTCTCGACACCGTCCTTCCCGATCTCGGTCAGAGTCCTGTGCACTCCGAGGATTGCAACTTCAGGGTAGTTGATTATCGGAGTTGACATTATTCCGGCGATTGAGCCCACGTTCGTCACTGTGAAGGTTGAGCCCTGGACCTCATCCAGCTTCAGCTTGTTCTCCCTTGCCCTCCCGGCAAGATCCGAAATTTCTGATGAAAGGGCTACCAGGCTCTTCCTGCCAACGCCCTTGGCGACAGCAACAGTAAGCCCGTCGGGAGTGTCTATTGCAACTCCGATGTTGTAGTATTTCTTCAGGATGTACCTGCGGTTCTCCTCATCGTAGGTTGCGTTCAGATAGGGAAAATCCTTCAGTGCCAGTGCGGCAGCCTTGACAAAGAACGGCGTGAACGTGACGGTAATGCCGTCGCGCTTCAGCTTTTCCACGTTTTCCCTGATGGGCCCGACGTTGATTTCCTCGAATATTGTGAAGTGGGGTATGATCTGCTTTGATTTTGTCATTTTCTCGAAGATCAGCCTTCTGAGGCCTTTGGGCACCAGGATCTCCTCGTTTTCCGAAAGAGCTTCGGTTTCTGCGGGCTTACGGGCGGGAGCCTCCGGTTCGCTGACCGGGATTTTCTCTTCGGCCTTTGGCGCCTCTGCAGCTGCCGGCTCCTCCCTCGGCTGTTCCCGGGCGGCAGGCGGTGCGGGCGCTTCACCTTCAAGATCCTCGAGTGTGACGCGGCCGTTCGGCCCCGATCCTCTCATATCAGAGAGCCTTATTCCCCTCTCCCTGGCGATTCTTCTCACAGCGGGTGATGCCAGGGGTATTCCGCCTGGTGACTCTTCCGGCTCCTCCACGGCTTCTGCCACTTGCGGGGGCGCGGGCTTCTCTTCCTCCTGCACTGGTGCCTGCTGCTCTTCTGCAGGGGCAGGCTCTTCAGGCTGCGGCTCCTCCGGCTCACCTTCAACCCGGATGTCGAGCAGGACCTTTCCAACTTCGACGATAGAGCCCTCTTCGTAGTATAACTTGCCGACAGTGCCGTCGACGGGCGAAGGTATATTCACCGTGACCTTGTCTGTCATTACCTCGACCATGTCCTGGTCCCTGCTTATGTGCTCACCGGACTGGACGTGCCACTTGACTATCTCCCCCTCGCTCACACCTTCTCCTATATCGGGTAGTTTAAAACTGTACAACATAATCACCTGAATTCCAGCACTTTCTGCACTGCAGCCATAATCCTCTTCTCATTGGGAACATAGTACTCCTCCAGCCTGTACGGGAATGGCGTGTCCGGCCCCGTAACTCTCAGAATCGGGGCATAAAGGTATTCAATCATCCTTTCCGAAATCAGCGCCGAGATCTCTGCTCCCATGCCGAGTGTCCTTGGCGCCTCATGGACGACAACAACCCTTCCGGTCTTCCTGACAGATTCCGTAATGGCATTGATATCAAGCGGCACGAGTGTGCGCAGGTCGATTACATCTGCACTCACGCTGTTGTTGCTCACCGCCCTGGACACCAGGGGGACCATGGATCCGTATGTGATGATGGTGACATCATCGCCTTCGTGAACAAGACTGGCCTTGCCCACCGGGATCTTGTAATCCTCCTCGGGAACCTCTGCCTTTGACGCCCTGTAGAGTTTTTTTGGCTCAAGGAAGATCACGGGGTCCGGAGAGTCGATAGCGGATGAGAGCATTCCCTTTGCGTCATATGGGTTTGAGGGTGTCATGACAACAAGCCCTGCCGTGTGCGCAAAGTATGTCTCACCGCTCTGTGAGTGGTAAAGCCCGCCCCTGATTCCTCCGCCGTAAGGCGTCCTCAGTACGAGGGGCGCGGTGATCAGGCCCGCTGTCCTGTACCTCAGCTTGGCCATCTGGTTGATGATCTGGTCCATTGCCGTATAGATGAAATCCTGGAACTGTATCTCTGCTATCGGCTTGAGGCCGGATGATGCCATCCCAATTGCCATTCCCACTATGCCGAGCTCCACGAGGGGAGTGTCAACCACCCTCTCCTCCCCGTATTTATCCAGTAGCCCGTCTGTTACTCTGAATACTCCTCCATCCTTTCCGATATCTTCGCCGAGGAGTATGATTGAGTCGTCCTGTGACATCCTGAGGTCCATTGTGGAATTCAGGGACTGGACCATGTTCATTACCTTGGAACTCATAGAATCTCCCTCATCTGTTCCTCAAGATTCCACGTAAGCTCCGCGAGAACATCGTGGAACATCGTCTCAGGGTCCGGGGCAGGAATCTTCTCCCTCTCGTCGAATTTCTGTTCAACTATCCTGACCGATTCCTCTTTTATCCTGCTGACAACGTTGTCGTTGATGAAGCCCATCTCCTTCAGGGTGTTTGCCGCAACCTCGATGGGGTCCTTCTCTGATCCTTCCTGAACTTCGTCCGTCCTGTACTTGCTCGTGTCGTCGGATGTGGAGTGCGGGCCCATCCTGTAGCTCACAGCTTCGATAAGTGTCGGGCCGTTTCCTGCCCTTGCCTGCTCAACAGCTTCTGCCGTAACCTTGTATGTCTCTATGAAATCGTTCCCGTCCACCTTGACCCCACGCATTCCGTATGCGTCGGCCTTCTTCCATATCTCGGTTTTTGTCTGCTTTTCAACGGGGGTCGAAATGGCCCAGCCGTTGTTCTCGCACATAAAAACAATTGGGAGGTTGAAAACTGCAGCCATGTTCATGGCCGCGTGGAAATCAGGTGTCGATGAAGATCCTTCACCGAAGGTGGCAAAAACAATGTTTCCCTTCTTCCTGTATTTAATTGCATAGGCGGCGCCAACCGCCAGTGGCAAATTGGTCGCAACCGGGCTCTGGATGGACATGAAGTTGTAATTCCTGGCGACAAAATGGCTTGGCATCTGCCTTCCCTTCGCCAGATCGCTGCTGTTCCCGAAAACCTGGTCCAGCATTACCTCTATAGGCACCCCACGGTGTATCATCAGGGCAACATCGCGATAGTACTCGTATATGATGTCCTCCTTTGACAGAGCCATCGAGGCCCCTACCTGTGTAGCTTCCTGGCCTGTAGAAGGTGTGTAGAACCCTACACGTCCCTGCCTCTGCGCAGTTATCAACTTTCTGTCCAGGGTTCTGGAAAGAACCATTGCCCCGAAACCTCTTACATATTTCTCTCTTTGAGCCTGTTCATTAAGTTCCTCTACCATTGTACAACCTCCTTTGAGCCCACGCTTCCGCCGCTTTGTAGGATGTCCTGACAAGCGGCCCTGAAGCCACAAAAGCAAATCCGATTCTGTAAGCCTCTCTTTCGAGATCGCTGAATCTTTCTGAAGATGAGTATTCAACAACTTCCAGCTGTTTCCTGGAAGGTCTGAGGTACTGGCCTATGGTGACTATGTCCACCCCGGCGTCCCTCATGTCCTGGAATGTTTCCGAAACCTCCTCGTCGGATTCACCAAGACCAAGCATTATTGATGACTTTGTGATCTGGTCCGGGTTCTTCTCCTTGATGTATCTGAGAACATCAAGGGACTGCCCATAGCCGGCTCTAGGGTCTCTTACCCGTGAAGTGAGCCTCCTTACTGTTTCAACGTTGTGTGCAAATACAGCAGGCTGCTCGCCGATAATCCTGTCAATGTGTTCCTTCTTTCCCTGGAAGTCCGGAGTAAGGACTTCAATGAGTGCGCCAGATTCCTTTGCCTTCCTTATCACCCTGGCAAAGTGTGATGCCCCCTGGTCCGGGAGATCATCCCTGTCCACCGAAGTTATGACTGCATAAGCCAGCCCCATGGCGCGTATTGATTCAAGGACCTTTTCCGGCTCCATCGCATCAAGAGGCCCCATTCCCCCGTGTGTAACTGAACAGAACCTGCATCCCCTTGAGCAGTTCCCGCCCATGATCATGAATGTCGCGGTCCCGCTTTCCCAGCATTCCGCTATGTTCGGGCACCTGGCTTCCTCGCATACTGTATGGAGCGATCTGGACCTGAGCGTATCCTTTATCCTGAGGTAGTTCTCCCCACCCGGTATTTTCACCTTTACGTACTCAGGCCTCACGAACTAAAATGTGCAATAGATATACTAAATTATCGTTAGGTATTCGGAATTCGAAAATCGAAATTAAGTCAAATGCCGTATTGCTGGTCATTTGCACGCACCAATCAGTGCCATGATACAGTGTAACATTACGTTTTTCACAATCCTCTGCATACCGCACTGTGGATCAACTCTTAAGTACTTCTGACGAAATACCATCTGATCTCTATGGACGAGAACTCAAAGGTATGGTATAACGGGAAGATCATTCCGTATGGTGAGGCCAAGGTTCCGGTTCTCACACATTCGTTACAGTACGGCACGGGAATTTTCGAAGGAATAAGGGCATATGAGACCAAGGATGGCGCTGCGATCTTCAGGCTCGAGGAGCACATGAAGAGATTCATGAGAACTGCGCATATTTACTCCTACGATCTTGGATACGACCTGAAGGAGCTAATGGAAGCAGTCAAGACCGTGGTCAGGGAGAATGGGCTGAAATCATGCTACATCAGGCCGTTCGCATTCGTCGACGATGACAGGATCAACCTTGTAACCCATGGGAAGAAGATAAGCACCTTCATAGCTGCGCTTCCATTCACGACACTGTTTGACAAGGCAGACAAGGGAATAAGCTGCAAAGTATCGTCCTGGAGAAGGATAAACTCGGACATACTCCCGATACAGGCAAAGGCCAGCGGGAACTACATAAACTCAATAGCTGCAGACCTTGATGCACACGCATCAGGCTTCGATGAAGCGATACTGCTGTCCCTGAACGGGTTCGTTGCCGAAGGTGCGGGAGAGAACATATTCCTGGTAGAGGACGGGGAGATAGTAACGCCCAGCAAGGAATCCGACATCCTGATAGGAATAACTAGGGATGCGATCATAAGGATAGCAAAATCCATGGACCTTACCGTGACAGAAAGGTTCGTCCACAGGGACGAGCTGTACTATGCGGACGAGATATTCTTCGCAGGAACGGCAGCGGAAGTCACGCCCATAGTCAACGTTGACGGCGTGAAGGTCGGCAGTGGTTCAGTGGGCGAAATAACCGGAAAGATCAGGGAGGCTTTCTTCAAGGTCGTGAAGGGTGAAAGCTCACAGTTCAAGGACTGGCTGACTGTGGTCTGAACCTTTTTTTAATTTTATACCCTATACTCGATTTACCCCCTTTTTCTCCCGCAGTTGTGTATGTGCCCTGCTCCTTTTGTGGTAGCCGGGGGCCTACTGACTGGGCTTGAAATCCACGTAAAGGCTGTTTATTGAGTCCCAGAGCTTCGGGAACAGGTAGGAGTTGTAACGGTTTATGAGAAAATCAGTTGTCCCACCCTTCAAGCCTGCCGTCCTGTCCCCTATTACTCCGAATACCAGGTACAGGTGGGCGATTGCGAACTCCTGAACGCGGTAGTCATACCACATCATCGCTTTCAGGAGGGCCTGCATATCATGGTGCCCCGTATCATCGGGTTCCTCCTGCAGCAGCTTGGGTATCGTGAGCGAATACTTTGCAAGCCTTTTCTCAAACAGCGGCCATAAGCTCCTTGCGAGGCGTTCGGATTCATGGTACCTGGGAGAGTCTGCAGTGCTCGCCCCTTCCCCGATTATCTTCCTTATCTTCAGGAAGTCATTTGGCCAGAGGCGCATCAGGAGCTCCTGAGATTTCTGAGTCAGCCCGCCCCACAGGTTTGCGGCCTGCCCGAGCAGGTCAACTGCTTCCCAGACGTTACTCGCCTGCAGTTTTTCATTGGTTCTCTTCAACATCAGATTTATCCTGGTCCAGATGAATTCGGCCTCCTGCTGGACTCCCTGGAAATCGCGTTCCCCATCGCAGATCAGATCCTCCTCTTTTTTCTGAAAAGACAGCATCTTGTCAGCGCTCAGGTACCGTTCATAAGCTGTTTCTGCCATAGAAAAATAACTGGTCAGTTTATATTAATATTATGTACAGACTTGCCACAGTCTCATCTTCTGAAAAATTTCCTGACTGGCCATGTTTAGCTGACCCCCCGGGGCACATTCCATGTATTCCAACGAAAAAGGTTGAGGTGATTTCAAAACGGTCTTTTTTCCCTCCAACCCCATGTCATGCGCCAGTGGGCAGTACAGTCCCCCTCAGTTGCGAAGGGGCGGATTCAAGCCCGATGCCGGTCAGCGTGGACAGCCCCTGGGAGTAAGCTCACCTATTTCCTGCAAATTTCTACTGCACTACCGAGTATATGTCAAGGGTCCCGGCGAAGTTGTGGTCGGGAACCTGTATATTCACAGTAATGTGTGAAGTCTGGCCCGGATTCACGGTTACAGGTAGATTTGGATTTTCAGACACCACGTCAAAGCCGGATGCCTTCACGAAGATCGCTGTGACCCTGTGGGCCTTGCTGTCGTGGTTGTGGAACGCTATTGTGAAAGAAACTGTCTGCCCTCCCCCGTAGGTCTCATAATTGGCGGTAACGACCTGCACCGCGCTGCCGAAGAAGTTGTCAGAAGTGCTGCCGTAACCGAGATGAAGTGTTATTGACGTTATATTCACCGTAACGCCTGTGTCAGAACCTGTAACAAGGTAAATGCCGGTTGAGACTGCCAGCGCAGCAACAACTGCAGCAGTAACAATGAGCTTGGCTTTCTTCACTGATTCAGGCTTCCCAACTTCAACAGGTTCCATCAGTACATGTAGGATATTCCACATAGTAAAATTTTGCCGGGAATCCATCCCACAAAAATAATTAAAAGTAGAGATCATTTGCATTGGAGGCATTATGTCCGTACCTATCACAAGCCCGACCCTTGTTTTCGTCCCGCTATATGAACTGGCGATTGATTATTCGCTGTCCTTTGCAGTTACAGCCTTCGTGTTTTACTGGTGGTACAGGTCATACAGCAGGATCGGCATAGGGTTCAGCGAGATGGGGGCCTACCTCCGCTCAAACTGGAGGGGAATGGCTTCAAAGTACCTTTCATTCGGAATCTTCCACCGGAAGAACAAGGAAGACCATTACGCGGGCACAATGCACATAATGATCTCTTTCGGCATCCTGATACTTTTTATCGCCACATCGCTGATTTTCCTGTCCCATGACATAATCAAGCCGCTGTTCCACTTCGGCATACTGGTCGGCGCGTTCTATCTCAACTTCGAAGTCTGGGCCAACATCGGCGGGGTAATGCTGATTGCAGGCCTCATTATGGCACTCTACAGGAGGCTGGCAAAGAGGGTAAGGCTCGATACAGTAGCCGATGACTACATGATAATAGCCGGCCTCATGATACTTGCACTCCAGGGTTTTTTCCTGGGGGCCTTGAAAATTGCCCTTTTCAGAAATGCCTTTGACGCCTACAGGTTCGTTGAGTGGGGCCTGAGCTACATCTTCCCGGCAGTAGGCCTTACAGGAAACCTGGGCATAGCCTTCTACAGGGGACTCTGGTTGGTGCACATTGCGTCAGCATTCGCACTGGTTGCCTACCTGCCGTATTCCAAGCTTTCCCATATGGCCCTGGCTGCTGTATACATAAGCGCCCACAAGGAAAAGCCCAGAGGGGAGATGACGACCCCGTTCATGCTTGCCGAGGCCCTTGAGACCGGAAACTTCGAGTTCACCGTAGGGGCAAAGAAGGTTACAGACCTGCCGAAACTGAAGCTGGCAGAAGCAATGGCCTGCACTGACTGCGGAAGATGTGAGCGCGCATGCCCTGCGGTTATGGCCGGAAGTGACCTTGACCCCAGAGTGGTTGTCCAGAACGTCAAGAAAACAGCAGGAAATGGAGAGCTGGAGCTGAACCCGGGAATATTGACCGAGAATGCCAGCTGGGCCTGCACAACATGCCAGGCCTGCGTGGAGGAATGCCCTGTTGTTATAGATCCGCATTCGTATGTTTTGGAGGCAAGAAGGAATCTCGTGATGGAGAACAGGATCTCAAAGGAGACCGGGCAGTACCTCAACAACCTCACCAACACCCTCAACCCGTTCGGCAACCCCCCGGGGGACAGGGACAAGCTCCTGGATTACGCCCCCAAGTTTGATTCCGACAAGGAGGTTCTGTACTGGGTCGGATGCATGGGCGCATTTGATCCGAGGGATAACAAGACCGCCATAACAATCCTGGAGTTGCTGAAGAAAGCAAACGTGAACTTCGGGATCCTGGGCTCAGAAGAGAAATGCACCGGTGAGACCGCAAGAAGAATCGGTGAGGAAGGGAGGTTCCAGGAGCTCGTGATGCAGAACGTTGAGACTTTCCAGAATCACGGGGTCAAGAAGATAGTCACCGCCTGCCCGCACTGCTACAACACATTCAAGAACGAGTACCCCAAATTCGGCCTGGAAGCTGAAGTGGAGCACCACTCTGAGTTCCTTGCCAACCTCGTGAAGGAAGGGAAGCTCAGGATGCGCAGGGGGAAGGGGAACATAACTCTTCACGATCCATGCTACCTCGGCAGGATAAACGACGAGTACGACAACACGAGGAACATTGTGAGCTCTTCCGGAAACCTTACCGAGATGGAAAGGTCAAGGGAAAAGAGCATGTGCTGCGGTGCCGGAGGGGGAAACTACTGGTACAAGGTCGAAAGCCAGGACTCCGTGAGCAAACTCAGAATGCAGCAGGTTCTCGAAACAGGTGCAGATCAGCTTGCTGTTGCCTGCCCGTTCTGCATGCCCATGCTTTCGGACGCTGCAAGGACCCTGAATGCAGAGAACAATATCGAGATCAAGGATGTTGCAGAACTAATCAGGGACAACCTGGAAGAATAGACTTACCGGCCTGCCCTGAAGATACAAACATTCAACTATCTCCACCTTTTATTTATGAATTGATAGAAATGTTTGAGCAGGGTCTTCTTGAAGGGAAGAATATCATAATCACAGGCGGCGGAACTGGTCTGGGAAGGAGCATGGCCCTGAAGTTCGCCTCGCTTGGAGCCGGAATTGCCATACTTGGCAGAAGGAAAGAGCCTCTGGAGGGAACAGTGCAGGAGCTGAAAGACAGTGGGGCGGATGCAGTCTTCTCGGTCTGCGACATAAGGAAGCCGGATGAAATAGAGGCAGCATTCAATTCATTCCAGGAACATTTCGGGTCTCTTGACACACTCGTAAACAATGCTGCCGGCAACTTCATCAGCCAGACTGAAAAGCTTTCCACCAATGCGGTTGATGCAGTCCTGAATATTGTGCTTCATGGCACATTCTACTGCACGCTCGATATGGGCAGGAGGTGGATAGCTTCCGGCAGGAAAGGCACAATCCTCAACATAGTCACGACCTACGCCTGGACCGGGTCCGGCTACGTGGTACCATCAGCGGCTGCGAAAGCCGGGGTCCTGGCACTCACCAGGTCACTTGCGGCTGAGTGGGGAAAGTACGGCATAAGGCAGGTGGCGATTGCACCGGGGCCTTTCGAGACGAGAGGTGCATGGGACAGGCTTGCCCCTACCGAAGATATAGCGAAAGTGATGGCTGCCAATGTGCCGCTGGGGAGAACCGGCACCCACGAGGAGCTGGCCAACCTGGCAACCTACCTGATATCTGACTATGCCGGATACATCAACGGGGAGGTTGTTGCCATAGACGGAGGCGAATGGGTAAACGGAGCCGGACAGTTCAACAGGCTGTCCATGCTCTCAGATTCGGACTGGGAAAAGATAAGGTCATTACGGAAAAGAAAGTGATTGCAGGCCCCTGACAAATTCCAGGGCTGCGCGATCCATAATTGGGGATAAAACAGGATCAGGACTGCAGTGCCTGCACAAGCTTGGGGACGATCTGGTACAGGTCTCCCACAATCCCGTAATCAGCTTCCTCGAATATCGGGGCATCCTTGTCCTTGTTCACGGCTATAACAGTCTTTGAATCCCTCATTCCCGCTATGTGCTGGATCTGGCCTGAAACTCCAAGAGCAATGTAGATCTTGGGCTTGACCTTCTTTCCTGAGAGGCCAACCTGCCTGTCTTCCGTGAGCCACTGGTAATCAAGGCATACCGGCCTTGAACCTGCCAGTTCCCCCTTGACTGCTTTTACAAGAGGCTCCACCTCGGATATGCCCTCCTTCTTTCCCAGTCCCCTTCCGACGCATACTATGACCTCAGCCTTCTCGAGATTCACCGCAGTTGCCTGCTTCTCTATCCTCTCAACAAGAGAGAGCTTCGAATCCCCAAGCTGGACTTCCTCTGTCGCTGATGCTCCTTCTGCAGGCTCAGGGTCGGCGATGCCGGGCATAAGGGTAAGCACCTTTGCGCCTGATTCCTCTTCAACGACTGTCTTGCCGCCGTGGGCAAACCTCCTGGTCACAGCCTTGCCGTCCTTTGGCTCGAATGATATCAGTTCCGTCATTGGCTGGAGCCCAAGTGAAGCGGAGAGAGACCCTGCGATCTCCCTTCCAAGGGTTGTTGATCCGAGGAAGATGAAGTCGTATGATCCGTTCTCGTATATCTGCCTGATCGCAGATGAGATGTTGTCGTAGAATGAGTCGCCCTTGAGTGAGTAAATCTTGCCTGCACCGTAATTGAGGACATCACCTGCGCCTTCTGCTTCCGTAACGCCGTCAGCGTCCATCATTTTCCTGATGTATGTCAGGGATTCCTGAAGAACTGATACATTGTCGGAATAGACTAGTGCCTTCATCTTATCACCTCTTTTATTGCCTTTACAACCTCGGGGATACCTTTCTCAGGGTCTTCATAAACTTCCCTCTTCCTGTCGCTCTTGGGAGCCCTGTCAGACAGCACCTTCACCCCGGATTCTTCGTTGATTCCGGCCTGTTCACTGTTAATCGGCTTCCTTCCGGCTGCCATTATCTGAAGGACAGGAGGCAGCCTTGGCTCGTTGATCTCCTGTGCGACGGATATGATCGCGGGCAGTTTTGATGAGAGTATGACATTGTGGTCTTCCAGAACCCGGGTTACCTTGACCTGGCCGTCCGCGGGCTCCACCGAGATAGCGTTCCCGATCAGCGGCTCTCCCAGCAGGGATGACAGCATGCCGGGCAGCAGGCCTGTGTATGTGTCCGCAGACTGGTTTCCCAGTATCACCATGTCATGCTCCATTCCCTTCAGCTTCCCTGCCAGCACTTTTGCGGTGAGGGCGGGCGAGTTGTCCTGGTATCCCGTGATGACGAAACCTTCGTCCACACCCATTGCATATGCCTCTTTCATCGCCGCATTTGACCTGTCCGTCCCGAATATGAGGCCGGTCACCTTTCCACCGTTCTTCTCCTTGAGCTGCACCGCCGCCTCAATGGCGTTCTTGCTAAGATTCTCGATCCTGAGCGGCAGATTCTGTGTCATCGGCTCACCGGTATTCTGATCGGTTTTCATCTGATCTATATCCGGTATCTGTTTTATCAGAACAGCGATATTATACGGCATAACAAATCACTATCACCATAGTATCTTTTTAGGTTTATATTTTCGCCTGCACTGTTCCTGCATTGGTGGAATAAGCTGTTATGCGTGGTTTCCATGAGGTCCGGTGGAGATGCGCAGCGATGTCGGGCCACTCCTCCCGGTTCCATCTGAATTCCGTGGGTGCATACCTGACCGGATTTCTGAGATTCGAACCTCCTGGGCTGGAAGTGCCTAGACACCAATTAACAGTGGATTTGCGGTTGCAACTGTTGAGAAACACTTTTTACCATCAATTGCGTTGAATATAACAGGTGTGATTTTCGAATGAGCGAAGGCAATGAGGTTTACCTCGTTAATTACAGAAGAAGCGCTTTTTCCCGTTCAAGGCCCAACGACCCTGAAAGGGACGCGTTCAATTCAATAAGGATGGATGAGGCGCTGGCCAGACTTATAGACAACTCTGCGGCCGAGACGGGCATAAAGAAGGAGGAGATAGAGGATGTCATAGTGGGATGCGCGATCCAGGCGGATGAGAACTGGACATATGGCGGGAAGCACCCGGCCCTCCTTTCAAGCCTTCCCGTGTCGGTGCCCTCCATGGCACTGGACCGTGCGTGCGCATCCTCCCTCAATGCGCTGACCATAGGGTCGATGGAAATAATGTCTGGTAACGCGGAAATAGTTCTGGCGGGCGGAATGGAACACATGACCCATGTCCCCCTAGGGAATAATGATCATATCAAGCCCAATATCAAGCTGCTTGTGAGGCCGGAGTACCAGAAATATGACATGAACACGGGGTATTCCATGGGCCTGACAGCCGAGAAACTGGCCGGGGAGAGGAAGATCACCAGGGACGAGATGGACGAATTCTCGCTGAACAGCCACCTCCGGGCGGCAAAGGCGAGAGACAGCGGGTTCCTTGGCGGGGAGATCATGCCCATGGAAGTGGAGAAAGACGGGGATTTCGTGACAGTGGACCAGGACCAGAGCATAAGGGACAGAGTTTCCATGGAACAGATGAAGAAACTTTCGCCTGCCTTCAGGAACGACGGCGTGATAACAGCAGGGAATTCATCGCCACTGAATGCCGGTGCAACCCTTACCATGCTAATGTCAAAGAAGAAGGTCGATGAATACGGCCTGGAGCCACTGGCAAGAGTTGTTTCAATGGGCTGGGCTGCGGTTCCCCCCTCGATAATGGGTGAGGGGCCTGTGCCTGCGTCAAGAAAGGCCCTGAAAAGGGCAGGCCTCAGTGTCGATGACATAGACTACTGGGAGATAAACGAGGCGTTCGCTGTGGTGGTGCTCAACGCGATCAGGGAGCTTAACATAGATCCGGAAAGGGTGAACGTGAACGGAGGCGCAATAGCCATAGGGCACCCTCTGGGAGCTACTGGCGCAAGGCTTGCGGGAACACTTGCCCGGACCCTGCAGAAGAACAGAAAGGACCTCGGAATGGCTACACTCTGCGTAGGCGGAGGCCAGGGCTACTCTGTTGTGTTTGAGAGGGTGTGAAAGCATGGATTTTGAATTTCCGGAGGAAATAGTGAGTTTCAGGGAGAAGGTGAGAGAGTTCGCGGAGAGGGAGTTTACACCGGAACTGGCAAGAAAATTCGACCGTGAGGAGAAGTATCCGGATGAGCTCAAGGACAGGGTCATCAGGGAAAAGCTGGTGGACCCTTCAGACCCCTGGAAGACGCTCGTCGCCATAGAGGAGCTCTGCAGGCATGACCCGGGATTGGGAATATCAGCGACTGTTCCGTTCTTCGGCGAGGAAGTCCTTCTGCTCTTTGGAAGCGATGAGCAGAAGAAGAAGTACCTGGAAAAAGTGAACAACGGCGAGGCAATGATGGGTCTCGCCGTCACAGAGCCCGGCGGAGGCAGCGACGTAGCAGGCATAAAGACCAATGCAAAGGACATGGGCGACCACTACCTTGTCAACGGCTCCAAGATGTTCATCACAAATGGCGGGATCGCCGATTACCTTGTCATGCTTGTTAGGACATCCGAGCCCGACGAGAAGAGGCACCACGGTCTCAGCACATTTCTCGTGGAGACAGGATGGGAGGGTTTCAAGGCCAACAAGCTTGTAGGCAAGCTTGGTGTCAGGGCAACCAATACTGCGGAACTGCAGATCACAAACATGAAGGTCCCAAAGGAGAACCTCATCGGAGAGGAGGGGAAAGGGTTCTACTACATCATGACATTCTTCAACATCAGCAGGGTCTTTGTCGCAGCCCAGGGCCTGGGAATTGCCCAGGGAATACTTGACCGCTCCGTGAGATTCGTCAACGAGATGTCGCATGAAGATGAAGGCTACAACAGGGAGCAGATACAGTTCCATCTTGCAGACATAGCAACAAGGGTTGAGGCTGCAAGGAACCTCACGTACAAGGCAGCCTCGTTCCTCTTCCAGTTCAAGCCGGACCCCATGATAACGAGCATGGCGAAGGCCTATGCTTCCGAAGCTGCAGTTTTCGCCTCCGAGAAGGCAATGGAGATCACGGGCCTTTTCGGCCTTACTTCCGATCTGGAACGGTATTTCCGGGATGCAAAGATCACTGAGATCTGGGAAGGGACGAGCGAAGTGGAGAGGCTCATCATTTCCAGGATGCTGAGAAAGGCACAGGCAGGTGAGCAGTAATGGTTACAGAAGAGCATGAAATCCTGAGGTCAACCGTAAGGGAATATGTGCAGAAAACACTCGAACCTGGTGCGCTGGATATAGAGAGGGATGGACTTGGCGAAGAGATCAGGAAATCAGTGTCTGCCCAGGGGTTCCTCGGGGCCAGGATCAGCAGCGACCTGGGAGGCTCTGATCTCGATGAGGCAGGATACCTGATACTCCTGGATGAGATAGCGAGGGCGTCGCCTTCGGTGAGCGTCGACATAATGCTCCTGAACTCTTTCTTCTATCCGCTCGCCTCCGGTTCCGATGAAGGCAGGGATGCAGTGAAGAGGGTCCTGTCTGAAGGAAAAGGGGCAACGGTGGTTCTCAACACCATCCTGGAGGGATACAGGAATGAGGGTGAACTCATGGACGGTTCCTCAAAGATTACTGGAGTAAGGGACAACGTGCTGAACAGGAATGCCGCAATGTCAATCCTGGATGCCGGGAACGGATCGCTTGTGCTGGTCGATGATGCTTCCGTTTTCTCAAAAAAGGATTATTCCCTTGGATTCAGGGGACTTGGAATGGCGAAGATGGAGATGAGGGGCACAGAGTTCAGGACTGTCGCCGGGAAGGGGGCAGAGCATGCCCTCGACAGGGCCATGAATGAGTCTGACCCTGCAGTATCAGCGATCGCACTGGGAATCATTTCGGGATGCCTTCAGAAAGGGATAGACTACTCGAAGGTAAGGAAGACTTTCGGGCAGCCCCTGAGTGCGTACCAGCCGGTCGCATTCACCCTGTCCTCCCTGAAGGCCGAGGAAGAATTGCTCAGAAGGACATTGTATTCCGGGGACCTGGGGGAGAAGGAGAAGCTGATGCTGAAGATCAGTTCACTCGACCTGGCAAAGAGGGCTTCGAAGTATGCCCTGCAGGTGCACGGAGGCTACGGGTATTTCGAGGATTTCGGTGTGGAGAAGTTCTACAGGGACAGCACTGCCCTCGCGACTCTGTTCGGCAGATCGGTTAGGGACATGGAAAGGCTCTCGCACCATATCTACGGAGAAAAAGCAGGGTTCCTGTAAAAATAAATTTTTTATGAGGTTTCGGATGCTTCCACGGCTTCCGGGACCTCTTCGTATTCTTCTTCATATCTTCTAGGGCTCAAAATAGATCCGCCTATGAACCCTCCAATCGCCGGCACCACTATTGCACTTACTGCAAGTGCCTTGATGAGCACGACCGGCTGCATTGCCATTGCAGCCTGGAGTTTTCCCATTACATCGGTTACGAGCTGGTTTGATCCAATAAATGCGGTGTAGGTGGTCAGAACAGACGGGGATACAAAGATGCTCAGAGCTATTACTATACCTGACACTACTGCCCCGGACACGATAGCCGAAACCGTTCCCCTGAGGGAGCCTCTTGCCACCAGGCCTGCAACAAGCCCGGCGACAATCCAGCCATAGACGGGGAGCCAGCCAAGAACTATGAAAGTGAGTATTCCTGCCGCTATTGAGGCTCCTGCACTCCCATATTCAAGATCTGATGATGGCATGTGAATCCGTGGCAATTACTATGTAAATGTATATATTATTTTGCATGTTATGCATAATTTTCAGTAAAGTACAAAGTTCAATACGAAAATAAATTGCACAAATTGCCGTTTCCGGAAGAAGTATAATCTGTTTCTTTGCGCAATGTTGCGGATTTCTTCCCCCGATTGCGCCTTCCCGTAAAGTTCCGCAGGTGCCTGAAGAAAAAGGATGGCTACCTGAACTGCTTACCGTCGTGGAAGACATGGGCAATGTGCCCGGGTGACGCGTCCTCTATATTCCTGTCGGGTTTGCCCTTGATCACCAGAATGTCGGCAACTTTACCCTTCCTGAGCCGCCCTGTTTCCGGCAGACCGAGGCAGTCCGCGGCAACAGATGTTCCAGATTTCAGCGCCTCCAGGCTCCCCAGGTGTTCTGCAAGAAGCTTCATCTCCGTATAGTTCATGCCATGCGGGCTTTCCCCTGCACCCACAAAATCTGTTCCCGCAGCTATCTTCAATTTGTGCTCCCTTGCTATCTCCATCTCCTCGCCGAGGTGCCTCGCTATCACCTCTGACCTCCTTGTGCCTTCAGCAGGCTTGTGTATGGAGTATACGCTCAGGGTGGGAACGTAGTAGATCCCCTTGGACCTGATCAGCTTCGCAGTTTCGCCGGTGAGCTCCAGGCCATGCTCTATGGAGTCTATGCCTGCTTCAACCACGTTCCTGATGGCCTGCTCACCGTATGCATGGGCCGTTGCCTTCACGTGTGACCGATGGGCTTCATCAGCAATGGCAGTGAGCTCTTCCACCGTAAGGTGGGGTTTCCACTGCCCATCGTGGCTCATTGTCCCGGAAGCGTAGACCTTGATAGCTTCCGCCCCGTCCCTCATGCAGAGCCTTACTGCCTTACGGCATTCCCATGGTGAATCGCAGTAATACGAGTATGATAGTTCGTGTGCCATGTGAATGGGCAGAATCTTGTAGTCATCGTTTCCGCCCGTCTGGGCCAGGGATTTTGCTGCGGAGATCACCCTCGGGCCCTTTATCTCTCCGGCCCTCTCAGCCTTGCTTATGTGCGTTCCAACCTTGCTTCCGAGGTCACGCACAGCTGTGAAGCCTGATGAGAGGAGGTTCCACATGTCTGTTACGCTCCTGATGGCCACGGTCGCATCGGGAGTAACATTCCATTCCGCGAGATCGAGCGTCTTTGACCCGAAAAAGTGCATGTGCACATCGATGAACCCAGGCGTTATGGTGCTTCCTTCGACCTCTACCACCCTGGCGTTGCGCGGCTCTTCGATGCTGCCCCTCTCTCCGGCACCTGTGATGAGGCCTGACTCTACATCGAACGCCAGAACGCCTTTTTCAATGATTTCCTCGCCATCGAACAACCTTCCCCTGATAACAACTGCCTCTCCCGCCATGGTGATTCAACTGCACGAACATAGATAAATTATTGGTGGCTTTGGAGGGATATACGCATTTCCGGCAGTCTCAGCCTGCCTTAAGGGGAATCCGGGAAGAAATAACAAAGTTAAATAAATTCAAGTTTCTAGTAATCTGCTTGCTCTCTACTGTTCTCTATCAATTTCTTGTCATTCTTGCATCTGCTGTCATCATGGGGGAGTTTTTCCGCCAGATAGGTTTTTCATCCGTTGCCGGCGAGCTTATCAGCGGAATCATAGTAGGGCCTTCCGCACTGGGGCTCGTGAACAACCCCCAGGAACTGAGCCCGCTAGCCTTCGTCGCCCTTTTCTTCATCATCTACCAGCTTGGATTCAACGCAAAGACAGAGAAGCTGAAGAGATACGTTGTCAAGGGGATGACAGTAACGGTAAGCGCTTTTGCTGCCCCCTTCGTGATTGTCCTGATTATCTCGCGGAGCATATTCGGATTCGGGGCAGTGGAGGACTTCGTGCTTGCCCTGGCTGTTTCCGTTCCTTCCATATCAGTAGTCTCGGTCCTTGTAAGGGACGCAGGCATAGAGGACAGGGAGAGCGGCCACGTAATACTGGCGGGAATCGTCATCGTTGACGTGCTGGCGTTCATACTTCTCGCAGCGCTCACCAGGACGATCACGGATACACTCAGGATAGTCCTGTTCACGGCCATCTTCATCGCCGCCTTCCTCATCCTCGATTATTTCATTTCACGGAATCTCGCTGGCACAAGAAAGCTCTTCAGGGGAGCTGCAAGGGTGATAAAAGGCGAGGAGCTGGCCTATGCGACGCTGATCCTCACCGGGCTTGTGGTGTCAGAGCTGTTCCAGATAATGGGGCTGGTATATGTTCTAGGCGCTTTCTTCGCAGCCCTGATCGTTCACGATGAGGTCATTGGTGTGCGTCTCTTTGAGAAGGTTTCAAAAACTGTCAACAGCATGAACAAGGCGTTCTTTGCCCCCTTCTTCTTCGGCTATGCCGGCTCCGAAGTGATACTCTGGGAAAACAGTTACTTCAACATTTTCAGCATAATTCTTCTTTCCCTGTTCGTAGTGGGAATATCCATCGTGTTCACCTATTTCCTCTCCGGAAGGTACTTCGGAGACGACCCGAACGGAAGGCGCAGCGTTTCAGTCATAATGGCGGGAAAAGGCTCTGTCGGGATAATAATTGCAAATGTCGCCCTTGACGCGGGAATAATATCCTATGGAGCAAACTCGCTAATCATACTCTCCACCATAGTGGGGTCGCTTGCAGTGACTCTTCTCCTGAGAGGGCACAGGGAAGAGGCTGCAATGATCGGGTAGGTCAGGTCTCAGCCTCCGAGCCAAGGCCAAGTTTCTGGGCTTTCCTGACGTTAACGAAGTATGAAAGTATTCCGATTATTGCCACGGACCCAATGACAAGGAAGAATCCGAGGCCCAGTTCATGCAGGTTCGGGATGCCGAGCGGAGTCACTATCGAGTAATTGTTGATCTGCGGGTATGCAAGCACCAGTGCACCGCCGGAGACGAATGCAAGGCCGCCGTATGAGAGAACGGAAGAACTCATGCCCCTGGCAACGAATTCTATGCCCTGCCTGCTGAGGCCCTTCACGGATGAAAGCCACCTTCCGAAGCCGGATCCGAGTATGATCTGCATGGTCATGGTCCCGAGGCCGAACAGGGCACCGGGGAGGAAGGCAACGTAGGGCGATGGCATGCTCGGGGCAATGAAGACGTAGATAAATATGGAGAAGACTCCCATGCCGAATCCCGCTATGAGCCCATGGACAAAGGCAAGCCTGTTCGGGACCTTCCTGTAGTAGGGCGATGCATCCGTTGACTCAAGAGGGTTGATCCTGTGCTCGAATTCCAGCTTCTGGTCCGGGCTTCCCTTTCTGTGGACTCCGAAGAGGTAGCCAAGCTTTTCCTCTATGAAGTGGAAATGCGGGTACTTGAGCTTTTTCATGATGTAAAGGCCAGACACGGTCATGACCGAACCGACTATGATGTAGACTATACCGAGGCTCTCGTTCGTGAAGAGGAAACTCGCCAGTGCAAAAAACGCCAGTTCCGAAACGAATGCGCTCTGGAGCGTGAACCCTGATGAGAAGATGAAGCCTGCCTTCGCACCCTTCCTGGAGCTGTAGTTGCCTATGGCATAGGAAAAAGTTATTGGCCAGGTGTGCTCATCCGGGGTTATTCCATGGACTATCCCTATAACGTATGCAGCGAGCAGGGAGAGCAGAAAGCCTGATACTTCCAGGCCGAGAAAATCTATCATTTCTATTGCCTCTCCTCAAGCTCTATGGCTTCACCGTGCGGGCACATCTTTGGGCTTCCAATGGATTTTGACACCTTGCTTGCCGATGACACAGGTATAAGGTAATCGAACTTCTCTACCTCCTCGCACGCATTGTCAGTTGGAACCCCTGATGTTACGAAAAGGGTCTCCATTACCCTGTGGATGAAAAGCAGCGAGGATACGGTGGCTTCCCCTTCCTTCGTGAGGAGAACCATTCCCTTCTTTCTCTCCACCATTGATTTTTCCTCGAGCCTTTCAATAATATTGAGGGCGGTCGGAGCTTTTATCCCCATATCCCTTGATATTTCCGACAGCCTCGCGGGAAATTCCCCATCCTGAAGCCTGGAAAGGACCAGAAGGCAGTCTCTTTCCTTCTTTGTGACTTCATTAGTATTAATGGTCATACGTTAGTATGGTACTAACATATTTAAGTGTTGTTAATAAAATAAAGAAATGAAATCACTCATCGGTCGCCGCGTCCCCTTTATCGTCCGGATTCCGGGTAATTTCCCTGAAATGCGTTGCAAGATAAAGGAAGATGAGCGACAGGGCCACAATAATGCTCAGTGTGACTGTTGTCCTGAGAAGGGATGCCTCGGTGAGAGTCAGGGTTACGAGGATTCCGCCCGAAACACCGCCAATGAACTGCCCGGAAAACTGCATTGTGTTGTATATGCCTATGTTTGCCCCGTAGCTGTCCCTCTTTGATATCCTCGATATCAGCGGATAGAAGACTATCTCGTATATGGAGAATCCCGAGAAGAAGACTATGGCGCCGACGAAGAACCAGTTCCTGTTGCCTGTGTAGTGGGGGGCCAGGAAGACGAGTGGTACGCTTACGAGCATTACCGCCAGTGATATGACGGAGAACATGGTGGTCTTGCCACGGTCAGCGAACCCTGAGGACCCGACTGCAACGATTCCGCCGATGATTACAGGCCAGAGAAGGAGGAGATCATACCCATGGGTGCCGTAGGCGCTGGTGCCGTAAAGTGGAAGGTAGTAGAAGAATACAATCATGTAGAGGGAGATCAGGAAACCGACAGCCCCAACAAGGATTGCCCTTCCCTGGATCCTTCCTGCGGACCTCCTCTCCTTCGCAGTCATCTCAGGTTTCCTGTATTTTACCCTCATCATCGGGAATATCCCGGCGATTCCGAGTATCCCGGACAGCAGGAAGAGGAATGAGGGGCCGAATATTCCCGACAGGTACGGGCCGAGCACAAGGCCGACCATGAAGGAGAACCCTATTGGGATTCCGAGAATTGCCATCGCGATGTTCCTCCTGTTCTGGGGGACGCTCTCCTGAACCATTGCCATCCCGGATGAAGTCACCGCTCCGGCACCTGCAACGAGCCTTCCTATGATCAGCCCGTATATGTTGAACGGATGCCACGCAATGAGATTCCCTATGATGTAGGGTATCATCCCCAGAATGATCACATTCTTCCTGCCGAACCTGTCTGAAAGTATGCCGAAGGGTGCCTGGAAAAGTGCCATGGTAAGGCCATAGGCACCAAGCGCAATACCGATGAGAATAGAAGAGTCAGTGTATATTTTCCCATAGAGTGTGAAAACAGGAACAACAAGGAATATTCCAAACATCCTCAGAACTTCAATCACCGCTACTGCGGAAATCATCTGCTTCTGATTTCTGTCAAATGCCCTCATCATTGAGAACTACCACTCCGGAATGGCACATTTCTATTAAACGGTTAGTTTCAGGTTAATAAAATCGCAGAGTCCCCATGGTTCATTTCAGGGCGTTCAAAAGAGCAGTGCGAGAGAATGACAGACAAAACTATTTATATCGGAGAATACTGCACTGTTAGTGAGTCTGACAGCAAGTACCACGGAACTCAACTTTTCAGTCGTCGGTATTTTGCAGATTATTATTGGACTCTAAGCACGCGGCCAAGTGTTGACGTGTGTTTCATTTGAGGTGGTTTTTTGAGAGGTGCCAGACTTCTTCTAGATTCTTTGGCCCGGCGTGGGGTTGACACAGTATTCGGGATACCCGGGGGTGCGAGCCTTTCCATATATGAGGAGATGTCCTCAATGGATCTGCGGCACATCCTCGGAAGGCACGAGGGCAGCACGGTGTTCATGGCAGACGGTTTTTCCAGGGTCTCCCGGAAACCGGGCGTATTCCTCGGTACATCGGGCCCTGGAGCAACCAATGCAGTCACCGGTGTAGCTACAGCCTACACCGATTCTTCCCCGGTGATATGCATAACTGGGCAGGTAGCAACGCAGTCCATGGGCAGGGATGCATTCCAGGAGGCGGATAGCTTCAACCTCATGGTTCCGGTGACAAAGTGGAACTTCAAGCTGAAGCATGGGGCGGAAATACCCCGGGTGATAAACAGGGCATTCAGGATTGCGACCAGCGGCAGGTTCGGCCCGGTGGCGATAGACGTTCCATCGGATGTTGTGAGCAAAGAGGTGGACGAAGCCTCGATACAATGGGCTGATGAGCCCTCATTGGCAAACAGCTCTGACCTGTCGGAACTGGCGAATGCTGTCAGCATGATAAGAAACGCTGCAAAGCCTGCAATAATCGCAGGGGGCGGCGTAAGGTGGTCCGATTCCGGAGACGTTGTAATAAGGCTCGCCGAAAAAATAGGCGCTCCGGTTGTGACCACTGTCATGGGCAAGGGTGGAATACCTGAGGACCACCCACTGGCGCTGGGGACAACGGGAATGCATGGGAGGAGATCGTCCCACTGGGTGCTCAACGAGGCGGACCTTGTAATCGCGGTCGGAACCAGGTTCAGCGACAGGACGACAGGAAAAACGAGCGGGTTCCTGCCAAACGCGAAGGTCATCCACATAGACATAGACAGGGCGGAGATAGGGAAGAACATAACCGGCGTAGTGGGCCTCGCTGGAAATTCTGCAGATGTGCTTAACGCGATCATGAGCGGCCTTGATTATCAGGCGGAGTCCAGGAGCGAGTGGGTGAAGAAGGTAAGTGAGGTGAGGACGTTCTGCCAGTGCGATTTTGACCTCCCCGGGAATCCCATAAAGCCCCAGAAGCTGATGAGTTCACTGTCTAGGCTTCTGCCTGATGACGCCATCCTTACAACGGACGTTGGGCAGCACCAGATGTTTGCCTCGCATTTCTTCGAGACAAGGGGCAGGAGGCAGTTCATAACATCAGGCGGCCTCGGCACAATGGGCTTCGGGTTCCCTGCTGCAGTGGGGGCAAAGATAGCCGCTCCAGAAAGGAAAGTGGTGAGCATTGTCGGTGACGGGGGATTCCAGATGAGCTATTCTGAATTCATAACGGCAGTCGAGAACGAAGTGCCTGTGTTCACCGTGATAATGAACAACCAGAGCCTCGGGATGGTGAGGCAGTTCCAGAAACAGTTCTACGGGAACAGGGTATACGCCGCTGATTACCGGAGAAGCCCCGACTTCGCGAAATTCGCTGAGGCCATGGGCGGAGAGGGTGTAACAGTGGAAAAGGCAAGCGAGATAAACGAGGCCATCGCGAGGGGGCTGAAGAGCGATGTCCCCTTCATCGCGGATGTCAGGGTGGACATAAACGAGGACATACTGCCTATGACGCCGCCGTGGATGGGGCAGGAAGGCACGATTTACGGAAGATGCAAATGGAGGGACGTGAAGGTTGAGGAGCCTCAGAATATTGGCAACTGATGAAGAGGGTACGCTGCAGAGAACAATATTTGAGTTCAGCAGGAGGAACATACCCATAGGGAGGCTGATGTACAGCCATGAGAAAGATTCGGTCACCATGCACATAGGCGTGGAGAGGGATGAGGACGTCAACAGGGTGCTGAAGCACCTGAACAGGATATACGGCGTGAGAGACGTAAGTATACTCGAGAATGAGGAAGTGAGAGAAAAATGGTAAAGGCATATTATGAGAAAGACGGAGATTTGAGCACACTTGACGGTAGACAGGTATCCGTCATTGGCTATGGAATACAGGGAAGGGCCCAGGCCCTCAACTTGAGGGATTCCGGTGTGAATGTGGAAGTTGGCCTGAGGAAAGGCGGAGCCAGCTGGAAAAAGGCTGAAGAGGACGGTTTCAAGCCCCTGACAGTATCGGAAGCCGCAGAATTAGGCGATGTTGTCATGGTACTGATACCCGATGAGGTACAGGCCGTTGTCTACGCGTCAGAGATCGCCCCCGGGCTGAAAAAGGGAAACACGCTTGAGTTTGCCCACGGGTTCAACGTTCATTTCAGCAAGATCGTGCCGCCCGACGGCGTGGATGTTGTCATGGTGGCGCCGAAGGGGCCCGGACAGATGGTCAGGCGGACGTACCTCGAAGGGTTCGGCACGCCAAGCCTTGCAGCAGTGGAAAAGGACCATTCCGGCAAAGCCTGGGAAACCGCAATGGCACTTGCAAAGGGGATAGGGGCAACCAGGGCAGGCGTTATAAAGACCACCTTCAGGGAGGAAACTGAAACGGATAACTTCGGAGAACAGGTCGTCCTCTGCGGTGGAGTCTCAGAACTGATAAGGAAATCGTTCAACTATCTCACATCCGAGGGGTACCAGCCTGAGATCGTGTATTTCGAGGTTCTGCATGAGCTGAAGCTAATCGTGGACCTGATCCAGGCAGGAGGACTTGAGAATATGTGGAACAATGTCAGCAACACTGCAGAATATGGCGGGAGAACAAGAGGTCCTGTTGTTGTCGACAGCGGAACAGAGGAGAAGATGAAGAAGATCCTCGCCGACATAAGAAGCGGCGCTTTCGCAGAGGAGTGGATGTCCGAGGTCGCAAAAGGGGTTCCAAACCTCGACGGCATGAGGAAAAAGGGCTCTGATGAAACCATTGAGAAAGTGGGAAAGGAGCTCAGGAGCATGTTCGTCAAGGGCGAGGAAGCTACTTCTGCAGCGAGATAAGCTTCAGGAGGCCTCCAACCCATTTTTTCCAGCGGTTCAACAATAACTGTGCATTTTTCGGATGACCAGAGCAGGGTCAAGCCTTCTCGAAAAGGAAGATGTATTCATGCTTGAAGACGTAAAAACCCCCCGCAAGGGCCCTGTACCTCCACAGCTCCTTCTGGGACTGCTTGCCCTTTGTCTGGTCAAAGTTTTTGACTATTATGGATTTCAGCCTGAATCCCGCTTCCAGAACTTTTTCCATGGACCTGAAGCCCAGCGGTACCCATTCTCCTTTTGAGTACTTGTCCCCTATGATTAGGGCGAGATGCCTCCTGTCCTCCAAGACGGAATGAGCTTTTTCAGCACATGCGGATATGCCATTTAGAAATACATCAAGCGAGGATGCGTTGGACAGGTCTTCTTCATCCCCGCTGAACTTTATTATGTCCCAGTAGGGAGGGTGCATCAGTACCAGCTGGACAGATTCGATGCCGAGCTTTCCCAGTTCACTGGAATAATCTGCAGAAGTGCTGTCTGCCCTCACTGCTTCAACCCTTGTGCCATACCGGTCCTCTTCCTTTGAGAGGTTCTCCCTGGCGAGATCCAGCGCTTCCCGGGAAAGGTCAAATCCTACGCCATTCCTTCCCTGCCTCCTGCACTCAATAAGCGTGGTTCCGCTTCCCACAAACAGGTCAAGTACACAGTCGCCCTTCCTGGTGAACCTCTTCAGCAGCTGGTAAGGGATCTGGGGGATGAAGTTTCCCCAGTAGCCCGCGTTGTGGGCACCTGTGCTGTCCCGCTTATCAAGGTACCACAGGCTGTCTGTGTACACATCCTCATACTCCTTCCACCTGTTGAGGTTGATGTCGTTGACCCTGCCCGGCTTCTCCTCGATCAACCCCCTGACGAGCCTGTTGATATAGTATTCAGCCCTTTCCATTTCCCTCGCTTCAAGGATCTGGTCGAGCTCGGACATGATTCCCTTACGCTGGAGTTCCGTGAAAAAAGAGCTTCCGGGATTTGTATTTTCGAGTGTTCTCCGTATCTCAGATGCCTCTGTGCGCACGTCTTCCAGCCCCTCGAGGCCAAGCAGATGCCTGAGGCGGTTTATCAGGCCCTCTGCCGAGGTAAATGAAACCAAGTTGCCCACATCTGTGGAATCGCCGGAACTGCTGCGCCTCATATTCGACCCTGGATAAGGGAATGAATGATTCATCTTAAAAGTGTCATCCCGCGCATGAACACACATCCGGAAAATGGAGATCTGCCCTGGGAGATGTTGAGGAGGGCAAAACATTGCATCTGCCTCATTTTCCCGTACAGGCAGAAACTTGATAGGGTGCCTCGTTTAGCCCCGTTGATGATATACAACCAGGAGTCTGATATCCGGCTCATGTGCCTGAAATCACCCAGGGGGCCTGAAACTGCTGCAGAAACCATGGGAAAGCTTGAAAGTGCACTTTCATCACTGAAAGGCAGAAGGTTTTACGGCCTTTTCAGGGAACATGAAGGCGGTGAAACTTACCTGGCATGCACGAGAATTGAGCCGGGAGACAATCCTGAGGCCCTTGGGTTAATGAGAGTGGAAATACCTGAGGGAAAGTATGACCGCGAAAAGCTTCCAGGCTGGGAGGAAAAATGGGATGGCACCAGCATAGAGGGTTTGCCTGAGCTCTTCGGGAGAATGTTTGAAAGGAATGCCGGAACCGTTGATGCTGAAAGATTCTGCGTGGAGTATTACAGGAGCCGAAAAGAGCTGATTCTCATGCTGCCGTTGAAGTAGGCGCGTGATATCTGCCCAACCCCATATGAGGAGATTTCGGGACGCTCTCTAAAGTTCAAGGCCCATGAATATCTCGTCCACCAGGGTCCCATTTATGAGGGCGTTGTTCTTGAGGCTCCCCTCGACCTGGAAGCCTTTCTTGATGTAGAGGCCAATTGCGCCAGTGTTTGAAGAGAATACCCCGAGATGGATCTTGCTTATGCTTCTTGCTCTGCCCCATTCCATGGCATAATCGATAAGCGAGTTTCCAGCATTGAGCCCCCGGAATTCCTTAAGAATCCACATCCCAAGCGTCCTGACATGGCTGCTCTTGGGGGACCGGGAGTAAGGAGTCAGCACCAGCCCGCCTATTATCCTGCCGCCAACAGCCCCTATGGCAAAAAGGCTATCCTTTCCGTTTTCTTTCCAGCGTTCGCCCCATATTCCAGCTGTCTCATGAGGGACCTCTTCTGTATCGAGGTAAACTCTCTCAGATGCAACCTGCCTGAAGGTCTCCGCTGCCTCTCCCATGTCTGATTCTTCCGCTAGCCTGATTTCAAGCTCCCTTCCATCGCTAAGAAGATAATCGTTCATTGTTCACGACCCCGGAATACTCCAGAAACTGGTGTGGATGAATATTTTGGGCAGAGTGGAAAAAAATGAGAAAATCAGCTGCGGGCCGCTGCGTTTTCCACACTGATGGGAATTCTCCTTCTGTTCAGCTGTGACAGAAACTGCCTGAGTGAGAACATCTGGTCGAAATCAAGAGTTACGTTGCTCTCTGATTTGTCCATCGAGAGTGTGACCATCTGTATTCCCCTCTGGGGAATCCTGACTACAGCGTTGCTTATCTCATTGTAATGAAACTGGAGATAATTCCCGTTGTGCGGGACATTGAATCCGTTGGGGTTGAATTTTACCGGGAAGAATATTCTTCTGGCGATCTGAGGAGCTATGAACATCAGGAGCAGAACTGGCAGGAAGTAATACGGAGATATCGCGAGGAATTCTATTGATACGATGTAAACACCAAGAAATACAGCGTATATAATCATAGGGAAAAACCTGTAAAGGCTCCCTTTGGTCTGAATGTTTATGGTATCCCCGGCTGCAACGTTTGGTGCGGTCCTGACCGGTTCGGCCTCAGAAACTTCCTCTTTCTGGATGACCGTTTCCTGAGTGACCGGCTCCTGAGGGGTGGATCGCGTGTTTCCGCTAACAGTGCCCTCGCCCAAATAATTGCCGCATTCACCGCAGATCATGTCTGTTGACTTTACTTTGTGCCCGCAATTGGAGCACGTGATTTTGGCCATGGGAATCAATGTAGTTCTGATATTTATACTTTGTAGTCTCAATACACTGCGGCTCGGGAAGAGATTTCTGACCTGTCAAGGTTTGCAAGCAGAAATAAACATCGGGTTGTGCTGAAAGCAGGATGAAACCTGTAAGGCGGTAATCCCTTCCCATGGAGTGGCCCAGCGGGCGGTAGGTTACTGTTTCTTATCTGACCATGCCTCCGCAAACAGGACACTCTTCTTGGGTACTGGCCAGAATGAGGCCGACACTGTTCTCCAGACATGCCGTGAATTTTCCTGCACGGAAACCAGGGGCAGGCCTCTCTTTGAGTGCTGTCTCCCCCGGCAGTCATATTTCCCCTACGCCCGTACCTCTCCCGGATCGTGTGGCCTTATCTGTTCGTGACTGCAAAGAAAACCCCAATGAAGCGGATTATAACATACAAACCGTGGAATATCCTGCCCTTCACCTGTAACACCTGGCCCGTCTCCTTTCCTGAAGACTGCAGTTAGTTCATGACTTAAATTGCAAGACATTTTGGTAAACACTGTGATGGGCTTTCAAGGCAGGAAAAAGCGTTTTCAAGGGCCCGGCATAAGATTTACTGCCAACTTTTTTTAGCCAAATTGGCATCATGCAGCCGAGGGGAGGTATAATGGAGATCGAAGATTTTCTGGAGTCAATCTCGGAATCAGAATATGTGTATTATGACCCAGATACCGGCCTGTTCTTCAGCTGGAACGGTTTGCAGGTCGTGACGGTGTGGACGACGGATGAGGACGACTACGAGAACATCGATATGTTCACGATCGAGTCGGGGCATGACACTGATTTTGTTCAGGAGAAAATTGACGGATACCTGGAATCAATTGAAGAATGAACAGGATGTTTGTAATCCTTTTGTGGCGGATCGAAAATGTTCAACTGCGGAATCTTAATGACATACGGGGAGAAGATGGCCCCCAATGTTGCATCAATCCATGCAGGAATTATGGAGATTGAATAAACCTGAAGATATGGACTCTTAATCCTTAACTCTTTAGTTTTTACGTAACATGTTGAGGCTCACTCCAAGATCCGTCACCAGCTCTCTCGCCTTCTTCGGTATCTCTCCCATGATTTCCCCTCCCTCCAGGGCGTATATCTTGATCCTTGACAGGATCAGGAGAATGTCTCTCACGCTGTATTTCCCATCGGTCCTGTTGAGTATCTGGAAGTGAATGTTCAGTGCGAGAAGGTTGAGGAAGAGATAGGAAAAGAGCATGTGATCGTCCCCGAGATATGACCGATCCGCCTCCAGATCATTCTTGAACACATTGAATGCGTATTCAACATACTCTCGCTGCTTGTACAGCCTGTATATCCTCTCCGGGCTCTCTTTGAGGTCGGAGAGAAGATGCACCTTCCCGAATACTTGTGAACCCTCCAGGAATTGCTTCCGGCTTCTCTTTCCCTGCATGACCCTCTCGAGATAGTCCTTCTCCTCCTCCATCCTCAGTACCGGATCCTCGAATGCATACACTCCACTCACTGGATTCCAGTATTTCACAGGCCTGCCATCATAATCGAAAACGCCGGTGAACTCACTCGAAGCAGGGATCAGCGATGAGTTCCTCTTCAGCGGAATTATGTAGTCAAGATGCAGTTTCCTGAGCTTCTTTATGTTATCAGCCGAGTAAAATCCCTTGTCCGCTATGATCACGCACCGCTCAACCCCGGCCATGATCATGGTAGCCTTCATCGTGGAAACATCCCTGATCGAGCCCGGAATGATCCGTATGAATGTTGGCTCTCTCCTCGTGGATGAAAACAGCATCATCAGGTTGATCTGTGGCAGATGTGTTCCATGGGAGTTGTGGCCCATCTCCAGAATCGGTATGCTGGAGGATCTGGAGAATATTGCCGTGCTGTCGATGAGTATGTATTCCCCTCTTGCGCACAGTGATCGCATGACCTCAATCATGCTTTCCTCCGGAAGGGATGAAAGCATTCCAGAGATCGATTTTGCAGTCATGCCTTCATTGAAGACCTTGGATAACCATGTCTTCTCGAAGAGATATCGTACCGACTTCATGGGGAGAGGTTGTATCTCCCTGAGAAGCACGTAGATCATGATCCTCTCATGCAGGTAAGGAAATACCTGCCTCAGCATGGGGAGGATGCTCTTCTCGGCGATTCCGTAGAGAAGGGCAATGTTCCCGTATTCGTAGTCTCCCCTTATCCCCGATATCGCCTGCTTCTTCACGATGCCCCGGGGAGTGACGACTCCAAGGTACTCCGGTGGAAGCGATACTGTCTTCTTCCTTACCCTGTCCCACTTCGTTCTGGGCCTGTATGCGTAATAATTGTTGCCAAAGTTCCTGATCTGGATCCTGGGTCCCTTGTATTTCTGCACCCAGTCAGGTAATTCATCCATGATACGTACATATACATAACATGCATATAAGAATTCCGCGAGGGAAGCATATTCAGAAAGAACTCGAAAAGGCCGACAGATAAAACGAAGTCACGCGATAGGGAACAAACTGTTATGTAAAACTGGAAGAGTTAAGGCTTAATCCATAGGTCGGGGGTTCGAACCACCTCGGACCCGCCATATCTCTGTTTATTTCTGTGAGCATTTTCATTATTGGATTTTTATTGAATATGAGAAAGTAGTCCATCTTTCAGTTTTGAATGTGGGAGAAACTTGGATTAGGCCAACTTGAAAGAAATTGCGATAATAATTTTAAATAAAATTGAATAAAGTGATGCGTCCAATTTATAAGGAGACTTCGTGATAGTTTGTCCACATCCTGTAAATCGTTCCCATTAAAAGTAGTTCCAAGTATCATTGCTTAATATGACAATAACCCAAGCTTTAAGGTGTCAAAAAACCCCATCAGGTTTACCTGCTTATTCGCAAAGTGAAATTAAAATATGTACAACACTATATGTGATAGTGGAAAAACCAACTCAGGATGACCAACAGAAGAAGAAAGAAATCATAGTATTAGATCCGTCTGCCCTTCAATACTTGATTGACATTAGTCTGACTTTGCAGGATGGTTATGAGGTATTTCTACCGGATGAGTTGTATGAGGACTTGGATGAACAGAAAAGATTTTTCTTGATTAAGTTGTTAAACTATTGGAACGGCTATAAGTTGTCAGATAAAAGAATCGACAAACTAATATCAGACATTAGAGGTGGGAAAAGAATTCATAAATTTTCAGAATTGGAGTTTGAATATAATGATGAGGGAGACCTAACCCTTGAAGAACTTATCAAAAGCAGAAAGGGCCCCCGCGATAGGGAACTAAGATATTGGATTTTTAAAATCATTTCCAAAACTATAGCGTTTGCTAAGAAATTTCAAGCCTCTATCGTTTCAATGTCTAACAAATTGTTCGACTTACTTTCATCCACATCTATGAATATCTTAAACCTTTCAAAGGGGTATGTGAAATCTCTGAAAGAATTGCCAGTACTTGTCAGACTGTTGAAGGATAACAAATGGATCAAGAAGAGTAAAAAATACATATCATACATAATTGATATGATATCTGGCATAATCGGAGCTTCTAGTATACATCCCATTCTGGGTGGGGCACTTGGAGTAACTGTCCCGAATGTTTTACTCGTGATGGACCCTTGAATTTATTAAGTTGCTGGCACATCGAGGCCAGGGGTTTAAAGCTTAATCAAACGAAATTCAGCATAATTTATTTATACCGTTGAGTAAATGTTTCATTAAGTAGGAGTTTACCAAGATTTAGAATGAACAGTGGATTCAGATATAAGAAGAACAGTGGATTTCATTACAGGCCTTACAAAAGGCCCAAAAGAAATAGGCGTCATGGTACTGTAACATGCTGCTGGTGCCACCAGCCCTTGTCAGACCCCTTAGCAAGGAGTAGGAGGATGGGATCAGATTGTTTTGCAAAACACAACGGTAGGTGCCCACCAGTGAGTTCTACATTTGGTGAGGTTTATTCACATAATCCTTTCGAAGATTCTGGTCTGGAACATCTCTACAGGGTTAGAAAATCCCTTAAATTTCTATTTACGACAAAACTTGGTAGGTCTTTACTGTCAAATGCCATAGTTCATGCTTTGTCTCCTATACCAGGCATGGCTCCAGTTGTAGTAGCATATGATGTCTACAAGGCGTATAAATACGCAAAAATGGGGCATGAAGTCTATACCGCTGTTGAGCGTTGGAGGCAGCACGACAAAAAAGATTTGCTTAAGACGGAGGGAAACCTCCAAAAGGAAAGCGTTGATGACATAATGGAGAGAACACAAAGTTCAATAATGGATATGGCAACGGTAAATAGAATGGACGCAAGTTCTTATTCTGATATGATGAGAGGGACACTTTCGGAATCAGCAAGGCATGGATTTGATGAGTTTGCAGGGTTTGTATTGTCATAGGTGGGAATATATATATGAGTAAAGAATCTGAAATAATAGGGGTAATCTCTGCGAGGAAATACGCACTTTTCGAAACGATCAAAACAGAGCTTTTGGGAAAAAGTGAATTGCAGGGGTATGACAAAGAAGAGCTTCAAGCAAAATTAAGAGACGCGATATCTACCCTTCCCAATATGATGTTTCTTAGCGAAGAGGAAAAGGAGACTAATAAAATAAGACAAGAACTAAAACTTGAACAAATTGGAATTGCCGAGAAAGAAGTTTTTGAGAGGATCAGTAAATACTTGTCGAGTTAGATTCCCTTCTTAAAAAGTCTCTTTTAAATTTTACTTTGTATTAGTCCATTTTGGCAAACGATAGATTTTTTGGGCATTTAATGGCCTTTTGCCATCATGCCGCATTGTAAGTGATGGGGGAGTGGAAGATTAGCGGAACCACGTTGACTTTGTAATGACAAAATCAATCTATTTAAACAACAGATCCAGTATATATGGGGACGGCCCCAAAAGATATTGATCCTCCTGGATCTTTCCTAAGTTCATCCCAATCCGAAAGGTTGGTCTTGGAGGGCTATTCTCTAGCGTTTCTATCACACGTTTTACTCTCTTATCTTCTTCTGAATATCCCACTACGAATACAGAGAAAAATTCCTCATTTATTCCTTGTTCAGACATATATTTTTCAAAATATTTGAACACGTAACCGTCTTCATCGGGGAATACCCAACCTAGATTGCCTACTACATTATTTTCATCAAATTCCTCAACATCTCCATGAAATTTCCAAAGATTTCCCCTTGAAGCTACATGAATATTTTTGTTCACTTTTTTAAACTCTTTTGGAAGTCCCCTAATGGCTTTTTCTAATAGGTCGTCCCAATTGAGACTTATTATCTCCTTAATCTTGTTGGGAAAGTTTTCTGCAATTAACTGATGAGATATGCCGGGAGATTTTTTATCAAGCATTTCTCTAAAAACCTTCTTGAATTTGTAGCATTTTTTAGGGTCGTTTCGTAGGTCTACATAATCGATAGCTCCACAAAAACGTAATATATCTTTCAACTCATTAGAAAGAGGCATTCCACTTTCAAAAGAAAGTCCAGCACCTGCAATGAAGATAGCTCCTTCAACATCGATCTTTTGTTTTGCAGCGCTCATCTTTGTATGCTGACCCAATATAGCTTGAAGAAACGTTCGAGAATACTCTTCAACTGTCTTAAGTTGTAATGAAGGGTTTAGTTTTCCAATTGTTTTGTCCTCTTCCGAGTACTTCTCCTTCACTTGGTCAAAAATTCTATGCAATATTGGCTCTAGATTCTCAAGGTTTTCTCTTATATTCGTCAGATAATTCTTCAAGAAACGCACAGTAGAACCTCGCAGAGCCTCAATTGAGGCATCACTTGTGCCAAAACTCATTAAAATCGCCATGGACCCCCAATAGTCTCTTCGAGTATTCATCGTGGCTAATCACCCCATTTAGAAATTTCTTTCTCAACGCTGATGAAACGTTATCCACTTCGTTCAAAATTATCATCCTAAATTTGAAGTTGATTTGACTCTGTATTTTTTCAATTTCTTTAATGTTCTTTGACTTTTTTTCCACATTATTCTCCTCTAGCTTAGATTTCTCATCCTTGTATTCGATTGCAGAGTCCAATTCATCTAACTCTTTTTCGAGGTCCACCCCATATAGCTTTCTTCTATTGTCAAAGTCCTTGTTTAAAATTTTTTTAATGTATTGAAGATGGTTTCTTGAATACTTGTACAACTCAATAGCTTGGTTAAGTAATACTATGTTAGACAATGTTAGCAAAGTATTTTCCTTTGCCTGAGCATATGCCTTGGAAAGAGATTGATCCACAAAGTATTTGTCCAAACCGGAAAATCCAACTAACGTTGAATTTATCAATAATTTCTTGTCTGTTGAATGTGTGATTGACGAGTCATTAAATCTTAGACCCGCTAAAGATGCAGACGGCCCGCTACTTTCCTTCTCAAGTGTCGTGCTTCCCGCCAATTCTTGAAGTTCTATGGCAGTTTCGCTCACTTTTTTTATTTTCTTTATGTTCTCCATCAGGTCAACTTTCTTCTCTTCTATCGCTTGCCTTTTTCCGCCCAACCTTTTAGTTCTGTACTTCTTAAGAGCAATACTTGAATCTCTCGGGCTATCAACTTTCTCAATGACCTCAAGTTGAAACTTTGTAGAATTCAATAGCGTCGATAACCTCTCATATAACTCTTTTTGATCATATTGAGGGTATAGGCTGTACAAACGATCAATCAACTGACTGATGTCCATGTTCATTGCATCACTTCAATTCTCTTTTTAAGGTCTGTGACATTAATTCTGATAATTTGTTTCTGAACTCTGGGGGTAGTTCAATTACTCCTTCCTTTGATTTGGAATCTTGGTTGATTTCCATGAACACAATGAAGGCTTCCCTCCATTTTCTGAGATATTCCCACACAGTCTTAGTCGTTCGTCCTTCATCTTCAATTATATCTTTCAAATTGTTTATGGTCTCAAAGTAGGCTGATTTTACTTTTTCTTGATAAAGCTTCGTATCCATTTTCAAAAAGCTTTTTGTATAATCAAATAACCAATCCATAGACATCAAAAGAGCGAGAAATAAGATGTCTCCCTTTACATACCCGGTTAGATTTCCAATTCGTTGTGCTTCGTTAATGACTCCTTTAAAGAGATTGTTTGAGGGAAAGAGGAGATATTCCTTAGAAGAAATCAAGAAATCAATCAACCACTTAAAGGACGCTTCTGTATGTAATATGTCAATTTCTCTTTCATAGTATGCTTCATCTTCTCTAACATCATGTTCGAACTTCCTAAATGCATTCCTAAAGTTCAAGAAGAGGTTCCATAAATTTTCAGTCGCATTCTTTCCTCTTAAATCTAATGAGCCTAAGTGAGTGAGTAGTTCTGTCCCAGGGAGCCTTGCTTGGCTTAGATATTCTGTCTCAAGCTTAGTTGGGTCTTGATTCGAAAATGCTGTATAATTTATTGCGGCAATTCTAATTATAAAGCCAGCTATACCGGAATTTATGTCATTTGAAATCATAGCGTCCGAGAGAACTCTATTGGAGTATATTGTCATAAAAAAGTAATCGGACTTATCGAAAGCAGCTTGAGCAGCTTCAATATGATCTCTTATCACCCCATGATCTTTTGTGCTAGACACTCCTAAAACCACCAAGTTATCGACAAACAATAAAGTGAGTCTATGTTTGCCATCTTGTCACAATATAAACTGCAATATTAAAATTTAGCAGACGGCATACACTCTAGTGCATGAATGTGCTATGGCATTTTCAAAATCTTTGAATGGCCCATAAACTATGAGACAATAACCCCGTTTAGGACCATGACTAAATTTGGCTCAAGTCAAGGATTTCCAACCTTAGCAAGCATTTTGATAAACAGTAATTTTTTTGGACTAAGAGTATAGCTAGATATTATTTTGTTTCTGCATGATGTAATTCGAAGAATTTTCTTTTCAATAACCTGTCATCTGTGCCATGAGTCAAATAATTCTCAAGCATACCTAATTGAAAGATACTATTTGTGAAGTCAATAGCTCTCAAAATCGAATCAAGAATGTCACTGATTGCAAGAATGCTACTTCCAACAATCTTAAACTCTGTCGATTTCGTTTTGGACCCCTTGGCAAATTCATTTATGCCTTCAAGGTGAATCCTTTCCTTTTTGGTTCTGAGTATCTTCACGAAATGACATAGAATAGGGTCAAATTCCCCATTTATTTCCCTTTCATCTGGTCTTTCAATCGTTATCCAATCAAAGAAGGCTTTAGTACTATCTGGAAATGTCAATATTGCTCTTGAAATGACTGACCCACGCTGGTCTTCATTTATTAATCTAATAATGCTTGCAATTACATCTTCAGGTGGATATTTTTCGAACCCCAATAATAAAGCTGTTCCAAGGGCTTGATCCGAGCTAAGTTTCCATGATTCTTTTAATTCCAGAGCCCTTCTCTTTCTCTCTTCTGTGGATTTTTCCAAATTTTTGACGCTTCCTCTGAATTTAGGCATTTTTTCACGGAAAAAATTAGCTTCATTAAGATTAGAACTTCTTTTGATTAAGTCCTCTAGGTGATTAACCACAAGGTCTGGAAAGATTAGGGTATCCTCGTAGGGAGTGTTTGAATTCATGTCTTCTGTTAGAACCCGGTGAATATCAACGTCGGGAATGAGTTCTTCACTCATGATATACTTAGCGGCATCGGCGAATCTTAGTGAATAAAGGACAGCAAACTGCCTAAACCAAGGAGAAACCATAAAATCATGTAAAATATCATTTCCCAATGCACACATATACTGAAAAGTCAAGGGCACACGGACACTTCCCTTAAAGGATAGACTGTAGTGGATTTTCTTCTTACTTTGAGATCTTGTTCTATTATACTCATCTTTTTGGTTACCATCGGAGTGTACTATTCCTTGAGAAATTAGAACAGATAAGTGATTTCTAATTGTCCTTTGTTGAGATATACCTATTTCCTTCGATAGAATTGTTGTTATTTCCTTTAGACTCTTATAGCCAGTTGCCAGAGCATTTATGATATACCCCCTAGTCTCATTCGGGAGGCCCCTTTGACCAACCTTTCGCTTTGTAACCACTGGTGATTAGTCAGATTGAGTATTTTAGCTTTTGTAAATTTAACATATGATTCTTTTTCTCCTAATTTACATAAGTCTCTTTCATATCCCGTTATACCTTACAGAATTGTTAAAACATGCATAGGATTCATCTATAAGTGATCCCCGCCCATTCAAAAAAATTGCCATATCTGTTGTGGATAACATTAGCATTGATTTCGTTTTTCTTATTTTGACATTGTCAACTTCCGGTTGATAAGTACCGGTGATACCAGTAGGATGTCCGCAG
>OBLK01000068.1_pt1 | contig 40122 bp, 37 predicted proteins | sample 1518871 | NCBI WGS metagenome assembly OBLK01 (sample SAMEA2464837, study PRJEB22497) | soil metagenome | biome: Grassland; feature: Farmland; material: Clay | place: Australia | collected 2013-02-01 | depth 0.8 m
GCGCGCCAGCGACCCGGGTGGTCCGGCCGACGAGGGGGATCCCCGACGCCGGCACCCGGTCCCGGGCCCCGCCCACGTCCCACAGCGCCAGCTGCCCGCGGTCGAGCTGGCCGTACAGCACCAGCCCCTCGGCCCGCGAAACCCCTCGCCAGGCCCGCCGCTCGGTGAGCGCCGGCTCGTCCGGCAGCACCCGCAGCGCCGTGCGCAGCCAGCGCACGCTGGTGGCCGGCGCGTTGGCCAGCATCCGCTGCGCGGCGGCGACCAGCACGTCGACCGCGTCCAGGTCGCCGAGCCGGGCCGAGTGCACCAGGTGCGGCGCCTGGCTGGCGGGTGAGGCGCCGCGCCGCCGCAGGTAGCGGGCCGCCCGGTCGTGGGCGTTGAGCCGCCAGGCCGGGCCGGCGAGCCGGTAGGCCGCCGCCCGCACCAGCGGGTGCCGGAAGTCCAGGCGGCCGGTCCGGCTGCTCAGCACGTCCTTGGCGGCCAGCGCGTCGACCGCAGCCGCCGTCGCCACCAGGTCAACGTCGGCGACATGCGCGAGCATGTCTAGATCGGCGTCCTCCCCGGCCAGCGCGGTGGCCGCGGCGACCGCGAGCTCGACCGGGTCGAGCGCCGCCAGCTCAGCGGTGATCGCGCGGTCGAGCCCGGCGCCGACCTGGTCGTCGACCGATGCCGGCGAGCGCGCCAGCTCGGCGAGCGCCTCGTCGGGAGCGTGCGCCAGGATCGTCAGGTACAGCGGGTTGCCGCCGCTGGTCTGGTGCAGCAGGCGCCGCCTCGCCGCCGGCTCCGCGGGCAGCAGGGCGTCGACGTCGGCCGGTCGCAGCGGCTCCAACCGCGACCAGCGCACGCCGCCGTTGCGGGCGAGGGCGGCCTGCAACGCCGGCGGCCACCGCTTGGTCCGGCAGCCGAGCAGCACCACGACCCCGGCGTCCGGCGGATTGCTGGTCAGGTACGCCAGCAGGTCCAGCGACGCCTGGTCCGCCCAGTGCACGTCGTCGAGCGTCACGAGCGCAGCCGCGCCCGAGGGCAGGCCGGCCAGCTCCTGCCTGGCGGCCCGGTGCAGCTGCTGGCGGCGCACACCGAGCAGCCAGGACGGCTCGTCGACGGCGCCGTGCTCGGTGAGCGTCTCCGCGAACACGTCTGCGACCAGCGAGTACGGCGCGGTGCGCTGGAACTGCGTGGCGCATCCGGTGCGGACCGGATGGCCGCGCCGCCGCGCCACCTCGGCGATCTCGGTGAGCAGCCTGGTCTTGCCGATGCCGGCGTCGCCCTCGACGACGACGAACTCCGCGCGTCCAGTCGTGCAGCCGGCCGTGCAACCAGACACGGTGAGCAGGTCGAGTACGCGGTCCCGCTCCGCGTCGCGGCCGACCAGCGGCCAGTCGCGGCCGGTGGACCGTGGCTCGTGGTTCGCGTATTCGGTCACCGAGCGCACCCCTCCGGCCGGCGGGCAGCACGTGTGACCGAGCCGGCACAGCCCCCGCGCTGCGTGTTCGGGTCAGGACCAAACGTGTCGGTTCGGTGTCTTGATCAGCTATCGATCTTGCCTCGGCCGGCCGGCGGGTTGGGCTGGATGCCGGCTGGTGGAGCCAGCGGCCGCGGGGAACACTGGCCGTCGGCGTGCCGCTCCCACACGAGGTCGGGGTATGGAGTTCTTGCTGCTCGGGCCCGTCGAGGTCCGCGATAGTGGCTCGGCTGTCTGGCTTGGTGGCCGCCGGGAGCGGACGATCCTCGCGGTGCTGCTGCTGGCCGCGGGCCGGCTCGTGCCGCTCGACCGCTTGATCGACTCGGTGTGGGGCGACCGGCCGCCGGCCACGGCGCGGCGCCAGGTGCACACCGGGATGTCGATGCTGCGACGGGTGCTCGGTGACCGGCTGGTCACGTGCGACCCCGGCTACCGGCTCGCCACCGACCTGGACGACGTCGACCTGCGCGCGTTCGATCGGCAGGTCCGTCGGGCCAGGCAGGCGGCCGGCCAGGGCCGCACCGGCGAGGCCGCCGACGGCCTGTGCTCGGCGCTGCGGCTGTGGCGCGGGCCGGCGCTCGGCTCGGTCACCGGGCTGGCCGGCGACGCCGCCCGGCTGGAGGAGGAGCGCCTGACGGTGCTCGCCGAGCGGATCGATCTGGACCTGGCGCTCGGCCGGCATACCGAGCTGGTCGGCGAGCTGTCCGGGCTGGTCGGCGAGCACCCGCTGCGAGAGCGGTTCCGGGCCCAGCTGATGCTGGCGCTGTACCGGTGCGGCCGGCGGGCCGAGGCGCTGCTGGCGTTCCAGGACGCCAGGCGGGCGCTCGCCGAGGACCTCGGGCTGGAGCCGCCGGAGGAGCTGAGCCGGCTGGAGCGGTCGATCCTGGCCGCCGACCCAAAGCTCGACCTGGCCGGGCCGGGTGCGACGCCGGCGTCAGGGCCGTGCCTGCTGCCGGCCGATCCGGCCGACTTCACCGGGCGGCGCCGGCAGGTCGAGCAGCTGTGCGAGGTGCTGACCGCCGACGACCGCAAGGTCGCCATCTGCGCTATCGCCGGCCGCGGTGGGGTCGGCAAGACGGCGCTCGCGGTGCACGTCGCGCACCGGCTGCGCGAGGTGTTCGACGGCGGCCAGCTGTATGTCGACCTGCGCGGCGGCAGTGCCCAGCCGGCCGAACCCGCCGAGCCCGCCGAGGTGCTGGCCAGGTTTCTGCGCGCGCTCGGCGTCGCCGGCTCGTCGGTGCCGGCCGGGCTAGACGAGCGCGCCGAGCTGTACCGGGACCTGGCCGCGCGCCGGCGGCTGCTCGTGGTGCTCGACAACGCCCGCGACGAGGCTCAGGTGTCGGCGCTGCTGCCGGGGGCCGCCGGCAGCGGGGTGCTGGTGACCAGCCGGGCCAGGCTCGGTGGCCTCGCCGGTGCGCGGCTGGTCGAGCTCGACGTGCTCGACCAGCGCAGCGCGTTGCGGCTGCTGGACCGGGTCGCCGGCTGCGGCCGGGTCGACGCCGAACCGCCGGCGGCGGCCGAGCTGGTGCGGCTGTGCGAGCGACTGCCGCTCGCGGTGCGGATCGCCGGTGCGAAGCTCGCCAGCCGGCCGCACTGGCGGCTCGCCGAGCTGGTCGACCGGATGGCCGGCGAGCAGGATCGGCTCGACGAGCTGGTGCACGGCGGGCTGGCCGTGCGGGCCAGCCTCGGGCTCTCGTACCAGGGCCTGGACGCCGAGCCCAGGCGCCTGCTGCGGCGCCTGGGCCTGCTGGAGGCGCCGGAGTTCACGCCGTGGGTGTGCGCGGCGCTGCTGGACACGTCGACGGCGCGGGCCCGCGAGCTTGCCGAGCGGCTCGTCGACGCCCGGCTGCTGCAGGTGTGCGGCTGGCGCCGGTACCGCTTCCACGACCTGGTGCGTTGCTTCGCCCGCGAGCGGGGCGAGGCCGAGGAGCCGCCGGCCGACCGGGCCGCGGCGCTCGACCGGGTCTGGGGCGCCTGGCTGGCGATCGCCGAGCGGGCGCACCGGGCCTGCTACGGCGGTGACGACGTGATCATCCACGGCAGCTCGCCGCGCTGGGTGCCCGACGGTGTCGACGAGCTCGTCGCCGACCCGCACGGCTGGCTCGACGCGGAGCGGATCGCGCTGGTCGCAGCGGTCCGCCAGGCGGCCGGCCTCGGTCACGACGAGGTGGCCTGGGACCTCGCGCTCAGCTGCATCGCGTTTTTCGCGACCAGGTGGTACCTCGACGAGTGGCGGCAGACCCACGAGTACGCCCTGGCCGCGACGCTGGCCGCCGGGAACCGCCGCGGCGAGGCCGCGATCCGCTACGGCCTCGGCGCCCTGGACGACGCACACTGCAGGTACGAGCCGGCGCTGAGCCGCTTCGAGCGGGCCGCGGCGCTGTTCGAGGCGATCGGTGAGCGCAAGGGCCACGGCCTGGCCACGGTGTACCTGTCACACATCGCCCGCCGGCTCGGCAGGTTCGAGCTGGCGCTGACCGCTGCGGCCAGCGGCCGGGCAGTGACAAGGGAGGTCTGCGACCGGGCCGGTGAAGCGTCCGCGCTGCGCAGCACCGCGCAGACCTGGCTCGCGCTCGGCGACCTCGACGCGGTCGAGCAGCCGCTCACCGAGGCGCTGGCGATCCTGACCGCGACCGGTAACCGCCGCGACCAGGCCCAGGTGCTTCGCGATCTCGGCGAGTTGCACCTGCGCCGTGGCTCGATCCGGGAGGCACAGCTGGCGTTCGGCCGGGTGCTGGGCGCGGTGCGCGAGCTCGGCGACCGCACCGGAGAGTCGTTCGCGCTGCTCGGCCTCGGCGAGTGCCACCTGCGGCAGCGGCACTTCGGCCTCGCCCGGGCCAGGCTCACCGAGGCACTTCGGCTCGCCAGGGGCGGCGGAACCCGGTTCATCGAGGCCCGCATCCTGGCCGCGCACGGTGAGCTGGCCTACGCGCAGGGCCGCCCCGACCAGGCCATCGAGCGTTTCGGCGAGGCCGCCGCACTGTGCTGCGAGATCGGCTCGCCGCTGTGGCAGGCGCGGGCCCTGCACCGGCTCGGCGACGCCCAGGACGAGGCCGGTGACCACGACTCGGCGCGCTTGTCATGGCGCCGGGCGATGGCGCTGTTCACCGCAGTCGGCGCCCCGGAGGCGCGCCAGCCGGTCCCGCGGTAGGCGGTCCGCGGTAGCCGCCACGCCACGCGGTGGCCGTCACGCCACGCGGTAGCCGTCACGCCACGCGGATGCCGCGGGGCAACTTGCGAGCCGGGGTGCGCAGCCGCCACGTCGTGACCGCGAGCGCGGCCGCGCCGAGCAGCACGTTGAAGGTGAGCCCGTACGGCCAGACCGGCGATACCGGCCGCGGTTCCTGGAACTCGACCAGGAAGCTCGTCGAGCCGTACTGGGGCGGCATCGGGTTGCGTAGCTCGCGGACGCTGCGGCCGATCTCGCCGAGCGGGTCGAGCGGGCTCGGCGCCGGCCGCCCCGTCACCGGGTCGCGCCGCGCCGGTAGCGCGGGGGCGGTGTCGGCCAGCACCACGAACGGGTTCGGCGCGAGCAGCCACCACACCCGGTCCGACCTGGTCTCGGTGACCTCGAAGGTTTCCTCGACCAGCTCCGGCTCGCCGGTCGGGAAGGGTGGCACGCCCGGTGCGGGCGACACGCCGGGTGGTGGGAACGGCGCCGCCGCGGGCACCTCGATCGTGCGGGTGACCCGCTCGCTCGTCATCGACAGGGCCAGGCCGAACGCGATCAGGGTGCCGACCGTCAGCGCGAACACGACCAGGTAGGACAGCACCGCGGACGTGGTGCTGCGGGCCAGCAGCGCCGACAGCGCCTGCGCGATCGCGCACACCACGCCGAGCAGCAGTGCCGCCACCAGGGTGGTGACCGCGACCCGGCCGATCGGCACCCCGCCCTCGACCATCGTCCAAGCCACCAGCGGCGCGGTCAGCGCCAGGAACACCAGCGCCGTGCCCCATGCCGCGACCAGCTTCCCCACCGCGATCTCGACCGGGCGCAGCAGCGTCACCTGCAGGGTGGCCAGCGTGCCGCGCTCGCGGTCGCCGTTGACCGACTGCGCGGTCAGGGCTGGCACGACCAGCAGTGCCATGCCCAGCACGAGCAGCATGAGCGTGCCGTACATCGGCGTGCCGAGCGGGCGGTCGTCCTCGCCGGCCGCGGTCAGCGCCAGCCGCAGCAGCACCGTGAACACGGTCAGCACGCCGAACCATGCGCCGAGCAGCCAGCGCCACCGCCCGGCCCTGATGCGCAGCCGGAACTCCTGGGTCGCCACCGTCGCGACACTGCGGACGAACTGGTTCACTGCCGCGCCTCCGCCTCGGTCAGCTCGAGGTATGCCGCTTCGATTGCGCCGCCGGTCGGGGCGATCGCGCTGACCGGCACGCCGCTACCCACCAGCGACGCCAGGAGGCCCGCCGCGTCCTCCTCGGTCGCCAGCTCCAGGTCCACGCCGGCCGGAGTCGGCTCGCCGTGTGCGATCCCGCGGGCGTCCAGCGCGGCCAGCAGCGCCGGCACGTCCAGCGAGCGGATCCGCCACGTGCGCTTGACCGAGCGCGGCAGGTCGGCCATCCGGTGCTCGCCCACCGTGCGGCCGTGGTCGATGAACACGACCCGGTCGGCCATCTCCTCCAGGTCGGCGAGGATGTGGCTGGAGACGATCACCGTCTTGCCCTCGGTGGCCATGCGACGCAGCAGCGTGCGCAGCTCGACCCGGCTGTACGGGTCCAGGCCGCTGGCCGGCTCGTCCAGCAGCAGCACGTCCGGGTAGTGCACGAGCGCCCGGACCAGGCCGAGCCGCTGCTTCTGGCCACGGGAGAGCACATGCACCGGGGCGTCGGCGTACTCGGTCAGCCTGGCCAGCTCCAGCAGTTCGGTGGCCCGGTGCCTGGCGTCCTGCGCGGAGAGCCGGTACGCCGCGCCGAAGAACCGTAGGTACTCGCCCGCGGTCAGGTTGTCGTAGACGCCGAACACGTCCGGCGTCCAGCCCATCCGTTCGCGCACCGCCGCAGGCTCGCTCACCGGATAGTGCCCGGCGATCTTGATGCTGCCCGCGTCCGGCACCAGCAGCGTCGCGAGCATCAGCAGCAGCGTCGTCTTACCCGCGCCGTTCGGGCCCACCAGCGCCGTGACCTCGCCGGGGTACGCCGTGAGCGAGATGTCCCGAACCGCCTGCACCTGACCGAAACTGCGTCGCACACCAACGGCAACCACCCCGGTGTCCATGCCGGAGACGCTAGCGCCCCGCGGTTAACGGATCGTGTGCGGCACGGCTCTTGTCGCGAGCCGCGTGCCGCACACGATCCGCACGTTCCGCGCGCGGTCAGCGCACCGTGAACGGTGCGCGCTGGTCGTGCACCTCGGCTTCGTACTGGCCGCGCAGGACGTCACGCCGGCCGGCGCCGTCGACGTCGCCGAGCGTCACGGCCAGCTGCCCCAACGGGAACCGCACGGTGACCGCCTGCTCGGCGCCGGCGGCCAGCGCCACCCTGGCGAACCCGGCAAGCCGGCGTTGCGGCACCAGGATCGGGCTCACCGGCTGCCGCACGTACACCGGCACGACCGCGGTGCCACCGCGGGCTCCGGTGTTGCGCACGGTGAACCGCACGGTCACCTCGCCGCGCCCGGCCTCGGCCGAGACGCCGGCCACGGTGAACGACGTGTACGACAGCCCGTGCCCGAACGGGTAGGCCGGGTCGTAGTTGGAGCTGTCGCCACCGTTGGTGCCGGGCAGCTGGTCGTAGGACATCGGCTGGTCGCCGACGGTCTTCGGCCAGGAGACCGGCAGCCGGCCGCTCGGGTTGGCGACGCCGAACAGCACGTCGGCGACCGCGTGCCCGCCCTCGGTGCCGGGCAGCCAGCCGGCGACGAGCGCGTTTGCGTCGGCCACCGTGCCGAGCACGCGCGGGCGTCCGGTCAGCAGCACGACGATCACGGGGCGGCCGCTTGCCTGCACCGCATCGACGAGCGCCTGCTGGTCGGCCGTCAGCGACGGGTCCTCGGTGTCGGCCGGACCTTCGGCACCGGGCCGCTCGCCCAGCACGAGGATCGCCGCGTCGGCGTCGCGTGCCTCGGCCGCGGCCTGCTCGGTGGTCGTCGCGTGGACGACGTTGGCCGCCGGCACAGCCTCCCGGACGCCCTCGAGCACGGTGACGGCCTCCGGCACCGGACCACCCTCGGGCACGCCCTGCCAGCCGATCGTCCAGCCGCCGAGCTGCCGCGGCACCGAGTCGGCGGTGTCGCCGGCTACGACGAGCTTGCTCACCGACGTCGCGAGCGGCAGCGCGTTGCCCTCGTTGCGCAGCAGCACCATCGACTCGGTGGCCAGCCGCCGCGCGACGTCGCGGCCGGCGCCGGTGACGTGCCGGTCGGCCTGCGCCGGGTCGACGAACGGCTTCTCGAACAGCCCAAGCGAGAACTTCAACGCCAGCACGTCGCGCACGGCCTGGTCGACGCGCCGCGTGCTGACCCGGCCGTCGGCCACGACCTGGCGCAGGCCGTTGGTGTACTCGGCGGCCTCGGACGGCTCCATCGCGATGTCGACCCCGGCGTTGACGGCCATCGCGATCGCGCTCGGGTAGTCGGGTGCGATCCGGTAGCGGGTGACCAGCGAGCGGATGTCCTCCCAGTCGCTGATCACTACGCCGTCGAACCCCATCCGCTTCTGCAGTTGCTCGGTCAGCATGTACTCGGAGGCGTGCACGGGGATGCCGTTGAGCGAGCCCGAGTTGACCATGACGGTGCCCACCCCGGCGTCGAGCTGGGCCTGGAACGGCGGCAGCACGGTGTCCTGCAGCTGCCTGATCGGGATGAAGGCCGGCGCGCGGTCGTGGCCGTTGAACGGCTCGCTGTAGCCGGCGAAGTGCTTGGCGGTCGCGGTCAGGTCGGCGGCGTCGACCGCGGAGTCGTTGGTCTGCATGCCGCGCACCGCCGCCGCGGCCATCGTGCCGGCGAGCACCGGATCCTCGCTGTAGGTCTCGTAGTAGCGGCCCCAGCGGGTGTCGCGGGCCAGGTCGGACACGGGCGCGAAGTTCCAGAACACACCGGTCGCCCGCATCGCGTTGCCGGTGACCGCCCCGGCCTCGCGCACCGACGCCGGGTCCCACGTGGCGCCGAGCCCGATCTGGTGCGGGAACATCATCGCGGTCAGCACGTTGCTGTGCCCGTGCACGCCGTCGGCGCCGTACAGGATCGGGATCCGCAGCCGGTTGTTGTCGAGGGCGAACCGCTGCACGGCGTTGGTCATCTCGGCCCACGCCCGCGGGGAGTTCTCGGGCACCGGGAAGTCGCCGCCGCCGGACAGGATCGAGCCGACCTTGGCGTCGACCAGCACGGCCCGCATGCAGTCCTCGCGCAGCGGTCCCGGCGTCCACTGGCAGTCGCCGCGCAGCTTGCCGACTCTGATCTGGGTCAGCTGGCCGATCTTCTCGGCGAGCGTCATCCGCCGCATCAGGTCCTCGACGCGGCGCTCGACCGGGGCGGACGCGTCGAGGTAGACGGCCTTGTCCGTGCCGGGCTGGCCCACGCCGGCGCCGGCAGCGCCGACTGCGCCTACTGCGCCAACTGCGCCGACATCGGATTGCGCGGACGTGATCGTCAGGCCGACCACCGACAGCACGGCGGTGGCCGCGAGCAGGATCCTCCGGGTTGACAAGTTCTTCTCCCTCCGCTGGAAGCGCTCTCACATGAACGCTGCGGTTGGGTGCTCCGTAATCTTGGGCGTCGTCTGACGTTACGGACGACCTGGTGGGGAGGCGAGCCTGCGAATGGTGGAAGTGCCATCCACGGAGCGTGATCAGTCTGTACGTGATCGGGCCGTGCGTGATCGGGCGCAGCGGGCTCGGCTGGCGCAGCTGGTGCGCGAGCTGTGCGTGGTGCACGGCGAGGTCGTGCTGACCTCGGGCGCCCGCGCCTCGTACTACATCGACGTGCGGCGGGCGACGCTGCACCACGAGGCGGCGCCCCTGATCGGCCGGGCGATCCTGGCCCTGACCGCGGACTGGGCCTACGACGCGGTAGGCGGGCTGACGCTGGGCGCCGACCCGGTGGCCGCGGCCGTGCTGCACGCCGCGGCGGCCGGCGGTGGCCCACCGGTCGACGCGTTCGTGGTGCGCAAAGCGGCCAAGGAGCACGGAATGCAGCGCCGGATCGAGGGTCCCGACGTCGCGGGCCGGCGGGTGCTCGCCGTGGAGGACACCTCCACGACCGGCTCGAGCGTGCTGGCCGCGGTCGAGGCGCTGCGCGCCGAGGGCGCGCACGTGGTCGGCGTCGCGACCGTCGTCGACCGGTCGACCGGGGCCGCCGCGGCGATCGAGGAGGCCGGGCTGGCGTACCGGAGCGTGTTGAGCCTCGCCGACCTGGGCCTTTCACCCTAGGGTTTGCGGGCATGGAGTTCGTGCTGATCGTCGTGTTCGCGGTGCTGCTGCTCGTCGCGGTCGGGTTCATCGTCAGCTACAACCGGTTCGTCAGCCAGCGCAACACCATCGACGAATCCTGGCGGCAGGTCGACGTGGAGTTGCAGCGCCGGCACGACCTGATCCCGAACCTGGTGGAGTCGGTCAAGGCCTCGGCCCGCTTCGAGCAGGCGACCCTGCAGCAGGTCATCCAGGCGCGGGCGCAGGCGGTCGCGGCGCGCCAGGCGCCCGAGGTCGGGCACGCCCAGCAGGGCCAGGCCGAGCAGCAGCTCTCCGGCGCGCTGCGCGGGTTCTTCGCGCTCGCCGAGAGCTACCCGGAGCTGAAGTCGAGCCAGAACTTCCTGCAACTGCAGCAGCAGCTCGCCGAGACCGAGGACCGCATCGCGGCCGGGCGCCGCTTCTACAACGGCAACGTCCGCGCCTTCAACACCCGGATCGGCCAGTTCCCGGCCAGCATCATCGCCAACATGTTCAAGTTCCGGCCCGCCGAGTACTTCGAGGTCGACGAGCCGGACGTGCGCGCGACCCCGTCGCTGGCCGGCGCCTTCGACGACATGGCCACGCCGCCCATGGGCAGCCCCCAGCTCCCGCCGCAGCTTCCGCCGCAGTCCCGGCCCCCGCAGTCCCCACCACCCACCCACTGACCCGCCTTCGGCGCCGACTTCGGCGCCGACTTGGCGCCACCTTCCGCCGCTTTCGCCGCACTCGGGGAGCTCGAGTTCCAGCTGTGGAACCAAAGGTCCCCAAGTGGCGGTTCGAGGTGGCCAGGGCGGCGGCGTTACCGTGGCTGGGTGGTCTACCGGGTGCTCGCCGAGGCGACCATGGTCGTGCACTTCGCGTTCGTGGTGTACGTGGTGGTGGGCGGCTTCCTGGCCTGGCGGTGGCCGCGCACGATCGTGGCGCACCTGGTCGCGGCCGGCTGGGGCCTGGTGATCATCGTCTTCTCGCTGATCTGCCCGCTCACCCCGCTCGAGGACCACTTCCGCCGCAAGGCCGGTGAGCAGGGATTGCAGACTGGTTTCATCGACACCTACATCGAGGGCGTGCTCTACCCGGAGCGGTACGTCGAGGAGGTGCGGCTCGCCGTCGCCGCCGTCGTGGTGATCTCGTGGGTCGGCCTGCTGGCCAGGTACCGCCGCCATCGCCGGACCAAGGTCGAGGCGGCCGCATGACCGACGACGTCGGCGCCGCCTGGCGGCGGCTCGCGGCCGACCATCGGATGGTGCTGCTCGGCGGCTTCCACCCCGTCAAGCACGCGCTCCGGTTCGGCGCCGAGGTCCCGCTGCTGGTCACGGCCGACCGGGCCGGCATGCTCGAGCTCGCCGCTCGGCTCGCCCCCGACCTGACCGAACGGCTCGCCGGCACGGCCCGCGAGACCGACGAGCGGACGCTGCGTGCGTTGACCGGGTCGAGATTGCACACCAACGTCGCCGCGCTGGCCCGCCGGCCGGCACCTGGACGGCCGGGCGGGCCGTCGCAGCGCACCGGTCCGACCGTGCTGCTTTTCGAGCCGCGGCACCTGGGCAACGTCGGCGCGGTGGTCAGGGTCGCGGCGGGGCTCGGCGCGGCGGCCGTGCTGACCACAGGCGAGCTCGATCCGTGGCACCCGGACGCGATCCGCGGCAGCGCCGGGCTGCATTTCGCCGTGCCGACCGGACGGATAGCCGATCTCACCGAGCTCGGTGGACCGCTGCTGGCCGTCGACCCGGCCGGGCGCGACGCCCGCGAGCTGACCATTCCCGACGAGGCCGTGCTCGCGTTCGGCTCGGAGCGCTGCGGCCTGCCGGCGGCCATCCGCGACCGGGCCGCCGACGTGGCCGCGATCCCGATGCGCGACCTTGTGTCCAGCTACAACCTGGCGACCTCGGTGGCGATGCTGCTGTACCAGTGGCGGCTGCAGGCCGGGGGTGGCCGGTGAGCCTGTGGGCGGCCAGGGCGGGCAGCGCGGAGCGGGCCGTGCACAACCGGCACGTGCACCGGCTGTGGCGGCTGCCAGGGACGGCGCTCGGGATCGTCGGCTGGCCGGCCGGCTTGCGGTCGAAGCTGCACATCGGCGCCTGGCACTACTGGTGGCAGGCGCACCTGCTCGACTGCGCGATCGACGCCTACCTGCGTGGACCCTCGGCGGCCAGGCGCGTGGTCATCGAGCAACTGCTGCGCGGTATCCGGCTGCGCAACCTCACCAACCGCTGGGTCAACGACTTCTACGACGACATTGCCTGGCTCGGGCTGGCGATCCAGCGGGGGTCCCGCGCCGCCGGCGTGCAGCCACCCGGCGCGCTGCCGGCGATCCGCGAGCGGCTGCGCGAGGGCTGGGACGGCGGTGGCGGCGGCGGGATCCGGTGGCACGTCGGCTCGGACTTCAAGAACGCCCCGGCCAACGGCCCGGCCGCGATCCTGTTCGCCCGCGGCGGTGACGCCGACCTCGCCGTTCGCATCGCCGACTGGATGCAGCGCAGCCTGGTCGACCCGGACAGCGGCCTGGTATGGGACGGCGTGCGGGTCGGCGGCGATGGCGCCGTCCGCGCGATCGAGCGCCACGCCTACACCTACTGCCAGGGCGTGTACCTGGGCACCTGCGTCGAGCTGGCGCTGGTCACCGACAAGGCGGTGTGGAACCAGCGAGCGAGGCGCACGATCGCCGCGGTCAACGCGATGATGACCGGCTCCGACGGCGTGCTGGGCACCCACGGCGGCGGCGACGGGGGCCTGTTCACCGGCATCCTGGCCCGCTACCTGGCGCTGGCCGCCGTCCGGATGCCCGGCGAGTCACAGGCCGACCGGATCGCCAGGCAGACCGCCGCCGACCTGGTCCTGACCAGCGCAGCCGCCGCCTGGCGGAACCGGGCGGTTGCCGCCGGCGGGCCGCTGTTCGGCGGCAGCTGGTCGGCCCCGGCGGTCCCGCCGGCCGTCGGTCAGGTCGAGCGCGACCTGTCGGTCCAGCTGTCCGGCTGGATGCTGTGCGAGGCCGCGGCGTTCATCGAGCGGCAGCGCCCTGACCTGCTGTGACCAGCTCGCGGACCGGCACCTGGGCAGCCGGCACCTGGGCAGCCGGCACCTGGGCAGCCGGGGCATCGGTGAGCTGCACGGCCGGCCGGCGCATCTCCTGCCGGTAGCGCACCAGCCCGATCGCGGTGCCGCCGGCGAACAGCACGACCACCGCGACGGCCAGCACCTCGTGCAGCCACGGCCAGGCGTCCAGCAGCCCGGCGCCGTAGTAGCCGACGAGCACCAGCACCGGCACCCACATGATCGCCCCGACCAGGGTCGCCCACAGGAACTTGCGGCGGTCGATGCCGGCCGCGCCGGCCAGCATCGGGGCGAGCGTGCGCAGCCAGGGCACCCAGCGCGCCACCACGACGGCCCAGAAGCCGAAGTGTTGGAACAGCCGGCAGGCCCGCTCGAGGTTGTGCTCGTTGAGCACCCGGCCGCCGCGGCGGGCCAGCACCCTGGTCCCGGTCCGGGCGCCGATCGAGTAGCCGACCTGGTTGCCGGCCACCGCGACGATCACGGTGCAGGCCGACAGCGCCCAGCCGTCGAACTCCCTCCCGTGCTGCGCGAGCACCAGCCCGGCCGCCAGCAGCATCGAATCGCCTGGCAGGAACACGCCGACGATGAATGCGCACTCGACGAAGACGAAGCAGAGCACGATCACCCAGACCATCAGGGGCCCTGCATTGAGCAACGGATCGATCACGGTCAGGTGTGTCATCGTCTGGGGAGATTACGTCCCGCCTCGGGTGGCCCCGGCCACCGGGGTAAGGACAACAGCGCTGACCTGGCCCGACGCTGCCGGCCCAGGAGCCGCCGGCGCCGAGCTCGCAAGACCCGTCGCACCAGCGCGATACGGAAACGGTTCGTTGTCGATCGGGGGACAGGTGTACTGGCGTAGAGATCGGCGCCTCTTGTCTTGGTAGCGGCGCTATCCACCGATCGTCAGATCGGGAGCGCGTGAATGGGGTGATGGGCGTGAATCGTGAGTTCAGGGCGGAGCGGGTCACCATGGTGAGCCCGCCGAGCGGGTGGCAGTTCCACGCGGGTGGGTTCGTCCAGACGGCGGTGGCCGACCTGATGGGCTACTTCCCAGGCACCGGCACGCTGTGGGTCGGCCGCAACACAGCCCCGGGCTTCGCGTTCGGCCAGTGGGCGACGGTGTCCCCGGCTGCCGGCTGGACGTGGGCGGTCGGTGACTTCACCGGCACCAGCGGGTCGGATGTCCTGGGTTACGTCCCCTCCAACGGCAGCGTGTGGGTCGGCACGAACAACGGCACGAGCTTCCAGTTCAGCCGGTGGGCAACCGTCAGCCCGGCGACCGGCTGGCAGTTCCAGACCGGCTTCTTCACCGGCGGCGCGAAGGCCGACATCGTCGGCTACTTCGAGGGAAACGGCACGCTCTGGGTCGGCCGCAACACCGGTACGGCGTTCAGCTTCCAGCTGTGGGGCACGGTGCCCACCGCCGTCGGGCGCCGGCTCATGGCCGGCGACTTCACCGGCACCGGGCGGACCGACGTCGCCCTGTACGACCCGAACACCGGGGTCATCACCGTCGGCGAGAACACCGGCACGGTGTTCTCGTTCAGCCAGTGGGGCGCCGTCTCGCCCCCAGGTGGCTGGCAGATCGGCGCCGGCTACTTCACCGACCGCGGCAAGGCCGACCTCTACGGGCACTACCCGGGAAACGGCACGATCTGGATCGGCGAGAACAGCGGCAGCAGCTTCGCGTTCACGCAGTGGGGAACGACCGACCCGGCGGACGGCTGGCAGTTCGTCGCTGGCAACTTCAACGCCGACAGCTGGGGTGACCTGGTCGGCTACCGCCCCGCCGACGGCAGCATCTGGATCTGGGCGTCCCGCGAGAGGCCCGTCGAGGGCTACTGCTGGCCGCTGTCCGCTGCGCCCGGCGAGACCATCTCGTTCCGCACCTCGGGCGGTGGAGCATGCACCGCCACGTTCCGCCGCCACACCTCCACCGGCGGCACCGTCGACTCGACGGTGATGCACGCCGTGCAGTTCACGTCGCCGACGCTGACGACCCCGGCGGAGCCGTACCGCAACGGCTGCGCTTGGAACGAGACCTTCCAGCTCACCGTGCCAGCCACATGGACCTCTGGCATCTACTCGGCCACCTGCACGGACGCGCAGAACGACCCGTCGGAGATCACGTTCATCGTGAAGCCGAACCCGGCCGAGCGCGCGCGGGTCGCACTGCTGGCCAACGTCAACACCTGGAACGCCTACAACGGTTGGGGCGGCCTGTCCAAGTACGGCGGCCTCTCGCGCAGCAGCGCGCTACGGCCGAACCCCGGCGCGGCGCCAGCTGACGACCCGCACCTCACCCGTGGTGAGCTGTGGATCCAGGGTTGGCTGGAGAGCGCTGGCTTCCGGCCCGATGTGTACACCGACATGGACTTCCACAACGACGGGCTGGACGCCACCCAGTACCGGTTGCTGATCGTCGGCACCCACCCGGAGTACTGGACCGTGCAGATGCACGACAATCTGGTCGCCTACCTCGGGGCCGGCGGCAGCCTCGCCTACCTCGGCGGCAACGGTCTGTTCGAGGTCTGCAGCTACGCGGCGGGCGGCACCGAGACGCAGTTCCTTGGCGGCGTCGACGGCGGTGCGCGCGGTAATGTCCTGTTCCGCGTGGCAGCCGGTGGCGCCCGGGCCGAGCGTGAGGTGCTCGGCGTGGCCACCGAGCGCTGCGGGGTCCCGGGCTCGCCTTACCAGGTGCTGCAGCCCGGGCACCCGTTGTTCGCCGGCACCGGTGCCACCACGAGCACGACCTTCGGCAACGCCGGCCTCAACGTCGGATACGGCAACGGCAAGGCGAGCGCCTGGGAGGTCGACACCTGCAACGGCGTGGGTGCCGTCGGGCTGCCTTGGGGCTGCGCGCTCACCGACGTCGTTGCGGTTCCGCCGTCGGAGGCGCCGCCCGGCCTGGTGGTGATCGCCCGTGGCACCAACGACGCCCCCGCGGACGGCGGTGCCGGCCCCGGCGCGGACATGACGTACTACGACCACCCCGGCGGCGGCTTCGTGTTCTCGGTTGGCTCGCTCACGTTCGGCGGCGCCCTGGTGGTCGACTCGTTCATGCAGCAGCTCATGCGAAACGTGATGAACCACGCCGGGCTTCCGTGACCACTGCGTCAGCCTGCTGCGCGGCCGGGCCGCGGGTTACCGTGAACGGGTGACGGCAACCACCACGGCTGGCACCGCCGAGCTGCTGTCCGAGCTGCGCGCGGCGGTCGGTGAGGAGGCCGTGCTCACCGACGCCGACGTCACGGCCAGCTACGCCAGGGACATGATGCCGCTCGCGCCGTCCGGCAGCCCGCTGGCCGTCGTGCTGCCGCGCGAGACCGCGCAGGTGCAGGCGGCGGTGCGGGTCTGCGGAGCGCACCGGGTGCCGATCGTGCCCCGCGGTGCCGGCTCCGGCCTGACCGGCGCGGCGAACGCCATCGACGGCTGCGTCGTGCTGAGCCTGGCCAAGATGGATCGCATCGTCGAGGTTGACCCGGACAACCGGCTCGCGGTCGTCGAGCCGGGCGTGGTCAACCTCGACCTTCGCTCTGCCGCCGAGAAGGAGGGGCTGTTCTATCCGCCGGACCCGTCCAGCTACGACTGGTGCACGATCGGCGGCAACCTGGCCACCAACGCCGGTGGCCTCTGCTGCGTCAAGTACGGCGTCACGACCGACTCGGTGCTCGGCCTTGAGGTAGTCCTCGCCAACGGTGAGCTGCTGCGGACCGGCCGGCGCACCGTCAAGGGCGTGGCCGGCTACGACCTGACGAAGCTCTTCATCGGCTCAGAGGGCACCCTCGGCGTGATCGTGAAGGCGACCCTCGCGCTGCGCCCGCTGCCGCAGGCCCCGGCCACCCTCGTCGCATCGTTCGGCACCACCGCCGCCGCGGGCCGCGCCGTCATCACGATCGTGCGCGAGGGCATGGTGCCGTCCCTGATGGAGATCATGGACCGGACCTCGATCCACGCCGTGCAGAACCACCAGCACACCGAGCTCGGCGCGGGCACCGACTCGGCCGCCCTGCTGATCTGCCAGTCCGACGCCGGCGGCGAGGCGGCCAAGCACGAGCTGTCGGCGATCGAGCAGGCCTGCAACGACGCCGGCGCCGAACTCGTCTACGCCACCGACGACCTCGCCGAGGGCCGGATGCTGCTGGCCGCCCGCCGAGCGGTCCTGCCCGCTCTCGAAACCCTCGGCACCTGGCTCACCGACGACGTCTGCGTCCCCCGTACCCGGATCGCCGAGCTGATCGAGGGCAGCGAGCGAATCGCCGAACGGCTCGACCTCACCATCGCCGTCGTCGGCCACGCCGGCGACGGCAACATGCACCCCACGATCGTCTACGACGCCACCTCGCCCGACGAGACCCGCCGCGCCCACCAGGCCTTCGGCGAGATCCTCGAGGTCGGCCTGGGCCTGGGCGGCACCGTCACCGGCGAGCACGGCATCGGCAAGATCAAGCAGGACTGGCTCGAACGCGAGATCGGCCCTGTCGGCATCGACGTCCACCGCCGGATCAAGGACGCCCTTGACCCCGACCACCTGTTCAACCCCGGCTCGATGTTCAGCAGGTCATAACAACAAGCTTCCGCCCTCGGTGCGAGCAGCTCACCAGGAGCCGCCGCCTCCGCCGCCCGAGCCGCCGCCGACGGAGCTGCTGGAGGAGAAGCCGGACGAACCGCCGGCAGACGACGAGCTGGGGCTGTAGCTCATGTTCGAGCTGGTGCTCGAGGAGAAGTCCGACATCGCCGGGCCGAGCCAGACGATGTTGTTGAGCGCGGGCCCGGCGTACCAGTCGACGCTGACCTGGCGGCCGGCCTGGTTGAGCTGGCCGAGGACCCTGGACCAGCGGTCGGCCAGGCCGAAGACCAGGGCGTAGGGCAGGTAGCGGGTGAACCTGGCTGCGGCGTCGTCGTCACGGAGCTGGTCGGCCTCGGCGGTCTCCAGGTAGCGGCGGAAGCCGAGAACCTGCGCCCACATGGCGCGGCCGAGGGCGGTGCGCGCCGGTATGGCGTAGACCGTGATGCCGACGATGGCGGCCGACACCACGACCGCGCCGGCCACGACGAGCACCGGCCAGCCGAGGAACAGCGCGCCGCCGAGGACGGCGAACGCCGCCATCGGCACGGTCACCACGGCGAGCACGCCGGCGATGACGCAGCCGGTGGCCTGGCTGCTGGTCCGCGGCCGGCGCCGGAACCAGCCGGCTCGCAACCCTGCGTCGGCCAGCTGGCCGCTCACCTGGCGAAACTGCGGCGCGAACGACCCCCTCAGCTGGCTGAGCAGGACAAGGTCTCTGCCGGCGAACAGCTTTGCCATCAGGCTCTGCTCGAACGGTGCGAGCTCGTCAGGCGGTGCGGCCGTCGAGCGGCGCAGCTGCCAGTCCCGACCACCGCCACCGGCACCACCCGCCGGCAGCTCCTCGATGCGGAGGTGGCCGCGCACGGCGAGGTCCACGATCGTCGCGCTGACGTGCTGCGGGCGCACCCGCTCGGCCACCAGCACGCCGGCCAGCGCCGGACGCACGCCGCGTGGCGGCACGAACGCAACCGCGGGCGCCGGCTCGCCGCTCAGCGCGACCGGCTGCTCGGCGGCCGCCTGGCCAGGTGCGGGGGTGAGGCCGAGCGGCACGGCCGCGAACTTGCGGTCCCGGCCGAGCCGGTTCCAGGCCAGCGCGCACGCGGCGGCGGTGCCGAGCACCAGCACGGCAGCGGCGCCGACGGCCCAGCTGACCGGCAGCCGCATGAACCGGTCGTGCAGGTCGGGAGGGGCGACCGTGACGGCGCCCTTGGCCAGGCCCACGACCACCGTCAGGCCTTCTCCGGGCGCAAGGGTGTCCTGCGCGAACACCGCCTGCGTCTCGTCGCGGACCTCGGCGGCGCCGCACGGCGACTCGCTGTCCGGCGGCCCGGCCAGGCAGCGCGACGCCTGGATGCCACCGGGGGTGACGACGTCGACCGTGACGTTGCCGATCGGCACCGTCCACTCGGTGCCGGTCGCCTGCCAGAACAGCTCGTCGTGGTCGTCGAGGGCGTTGAGGTGCCCGTGCAGGACGTAGCTGAGCACGTAGCTGTGCCGGCCGGTGACGATCCGGTCCGGGTCGCCGACCCGCAGCCGGGTACGGCCTGACTGCTCGGTCACCTCCAGCTGCTCGGGTGCGCCGCTCGGGCTCGAGGCGCTGATGTCGGTGACCTGGTAACGCCGCTCGGTGTCGGTGTCGACCGGCGCGCTGGTGATCAGGAACCGGTCGAGGCCGTGGCGGCGAGCGGTGCCGAAGTCGTAGTCGATCGCCTCGGTGACCGCCAGGGCGCCGTCCGGTCGGATCTCGACGGCGATGTCGAACGAGGTGATCCGCTCGCCGGACTGGGCCGTGGACTGGGCGGCGGCCGGACCGGCGCCGAGCAGCAGCCAACCGGCGACGCCGAGGACGGCCAGCAGCAGCGCGACCGGGCGGAGCCGGCTCAGGCGACCTCCCTGGCCCTCCTGGCTCGACCGCGGATCAATTCGAAGGCGATCGGCAGGACCGAAAGCACCACGATGACGATCAGCATCGTCTCGATGTTGCGCTCGACGAACGGCACGGTGCCCAGCCAGTAGCCCAGCAGCGTCACGCCGGTGGCCCACAGCACCCCGCCGATCAGTGAGTAGGTGAAGAACCGCTTGCGATCCATCCTCCCTACGCCGGCCATCGCCGTGATGAACGTCCGGACGATCGGGACGAACCTGGCTAGCACGATCGCCCGCGCACCGTAGCGGTCGAAGAACTCCTGTGTCTTGGTTACGTACTCGGTCCTGAAGAACCGGGAGTTGGGCCGGTTGAACAGCGGCGGACCGGCCTTGTAGCCGATCCAGTAACCGACCACGTTGCCGGCAACGGCGCACACCGTCAGCAGCGCGCACAGCAGCCAGATCGGCAGCAGGTCGCCCCGCGCGGCGAACAGCCCAGCGGTGAACAGCAGCGAGTCGCCCGGCAGGAAGAAGCCGACCAGCAGCCCGCACTCGGCGAAGATGATCAGGCACAGCACGATCATGACGAACGGCCCGAACGACTCCAGGATTGTCGTCGGCTCGAGCCAACTCGGCATCAGCGCGACGGTCGGAGCGACGGTGTCGGTCAGTCTGGCGGCATCGTGCACGCCAGCCACGGTACTAGCCGGCGGCTACAGCATGCTCACTACGCCGGCAAGGGCGCCGCCGAGGAGCCCCAGCAACAGCGCGATCGCCAGCACCCAGCCGGCCGGCAACTGGCTGGCTGGCCGGCTCGGGCGAAGCGCCGCCGTCGGCAGCTCTGGCACCGCGCCGGGCGGCCCGGCCGGCGTGCTGGCCGCCTGCGCGCGCAGGGCCTGGGCCAGCAGCTGTTCGGACTCCACGGCAGTGATTATGGCTGGCCGGTCGCGGTGGTGCCGCCGATCAACCGCTGCAGCGCGTCGAGGCCGCGGCTGGCCGTGGACTTGACCGTGCCTCGCGAGATGCCGGTCGCCTCCGCGATCTCGGCCTCGGACAGCCCGCCGTAGTAGCGCAGCACGAGCACCTCCCGCTGCCGGTCCGGCAGCTGCGCCAGGGCCCGCACGACCGCGTGGTGCTCTGCCGTGAGCATCGCGAGGGACTCCGCCGAGCGGGCGTTGACGTTGTGCGGAGGGTTGTACTCGCGCGCGGTCTTCCGCCGGCGCAGCACCGAGCGGCTGCCGTTGACCACCGCGGTCCGCAGGTAGGCCTGCGCCGCCGCCGCGTCGCGCAGCCCGTGCCAGTGCCGGTGCAGCCCGGCGAACGCCTCCTGCACGACGTCCTCCGCCGTCGCCGGGTCGTCGACCAGCAGGATCGCCAGCCGCACGAACCGCATCCGGTGCTGGCGGTAGAGGTCCTCGAGGGTCAGCGCCGGCCGTGGCTGGACGTCCTGGGTGTCCAACGCGCGCAGGTGCCCGAGCGTCTGTTCGACCGTGCGTTCGACCGCGCCGGAGTCCCCCGTCACACCGGCAGACACTACCGACAGCGAGGGCGCCGCAGGACTCCGCCAACAGGGCAGTTGACTTGCCACTGATCGGGCAGCGGCCACACTAGGCGGCATGTTCGTCGTCGAGCTCTTGTTCGGGATCAACAGGGACGAGCGGCTGAGCGTGCGGCCGGCGCACCGCGAGTACCTGGCGGAGCTGGTCGCTGCCGGGAAGCTCGCGGTCGCCGGGCCGTGGGCCAACGACACCGGGGCGTTGTTGATCTTCGACATCGCCGATCGGGCCGAGCTCGACCAGATCCTCGACGCCGACCCGTACGCCCCGGCAAGGGTGATCGTCGAGACCAGGATCAGGGAGTGGTCTCCGATCACGGGCGGCTGGCTTGCCGGAGGCCAGGCGGGCTAGGAGGCGACCTCCACGCCCCGCCAGAAGGCGACGCGACCGCGGACGTGCTCGGCGTCTGGCTTCGGGTCCGGGTAGTACCAGGCGGCGTCCCGGTTCTCGGCGCCATCGACGACCAGGGTGTAGTAGCTCGCCCGGCCCTTCCACGGACACACGGACGTGCGGTCGGAGTCCTTGAGGTACTCCGATCTCACGGCCTCCGCCGGGAAGTAGTGATTGCCTTCGACGACCACGGTCTTGTCGCTCTCCGCGATGACCGTGCCGTTCCACGTTGCGGTAGCCATAACATCATTCATACTCCGGTTCGGTTGCGAAAATCAGTGACGATCTCGGCGAACACCTTGACAACTGCCCACGGACTGCGCGTTGACTTCCCCGGTGTCGGGATCGAATGCGGAGGTGTTCACGTGCGCGCAGCCAAGCTCGCCGCGGTCGTCGTCGCGACGGCCGGCCTGATGGCCGCCGGTCCGGCAACGGTCACGGCGAACCCGCCGGAGACAGGCGGCTGGCCCACCGACTTCCACGCCTGGACCAGCTACGGCGACTTCGTCCGCGGCACGAGCGACGGCGTGCTGCTGACCACCGCCGGGGACGGCGCGCTCACGCTTGACCGCGGCGCGACCGTGGGAACGTGGACCTCACCGTGGTACTCACCGTCGGCCGGCTTCACGGCTGCGGTGCCTTCGTGGCAGGTCAACACGCCGTCCGGGTCGTGGATCGAGGTCGGGCTGCAGGCCCGCACGGCCACCACCGAGAGCATGTGGTTCGCGATGGGCAGCTGGGCGTTCGACACCTCGGTGATCGAGCGGCAGTCGGTCGACGGCCAGGTCGACGCCGTCGGCCGGATCTTCACCGACACGTTCGTGGCAAGGCCGGCGCCTCCGGGCGGCCAGCCGACCGGCTACCGGCTCAGGGTGACCATGCACGGCACCGACACCGCCAACCCCGTCGTCCGCCAGCTCGCCGCGACCGCCAGCGTGCCAGGCGAGCTGCCCGCGACCAGTCAGCCGCTGGCCCGCGAGGCGGTCGAGTTGGCCGTGCCGCCGTACTCGCAGTCCACCCACAGTGGCGAGTACCCGGACTTCGGCGGCGGCGGCCAGGTGTGGTGCAGCCCGACGTCGACGTCGATGGTCGTCTCCTACTGGGGCACCGGCCCGACCGCGGCCGACATCGCCTCGCTGCCGCCGGACCGCGTGTTCGACCGCAACGGCCGCGCCGACGGCCAGGTCGACTGGACCGCCCTGCACACCTGGGACTACGTCTACGAGGGCGCCGGCAACTGGCCGTTCAACACCGCCTACGCCTCCGAGTACGGCCTGGACGGCTCGGTGCGCCAGTACTCGACGCTGCGCGCGGTCGAGTCGTGGGTGCGCCGCGGGGTGCCGGTCGTCATCTCGATCAACTTCGACAACACCGACAAGGACCCGACCAACGACCTCGACGGCTCCTCTATCAGGAGCACGGGCGGGCACCTGATGCTCGTCGTCGGCTTCACCGAGACCGGCGCGCCGATCGTCAACGACCCGGCCTCGCCGTCCAACGAGGCAGTGCGCCACGTCTACCGGCGAGACCAGTTCGAGCGGAACTGGCTGCGGGCCTCCGACGGCACCACCTACGTGATCAAGCCCAACAACATCAGGGGCTAGCCGGCGCGAAGCTAACTCGATCGCCGACCAGGGTCAGGCCGGTCCCTGATCGGCTATGCGTTCGGCCAGGTCATCGACCGGGTGCCACACGTACTTCTTGCCAAGCTTTGTCTGCGTCAGCAGCCTGCGCGCCGTCAAATCGCTCAGATCTTGCCGCGCTGTCTCGGGGGATACGCCGTGGCTCGTAGCGTGCGATAGTACGGTGACGCCGGCTGTGGCGTCCTTGAGGGCATGGTCGAGCAGTGCCAACTGGCGGTGGTTGTACTCGCCGGGGGTGGCCGATAGTAGAAGCCGTGTCCGGCGTAGCTCGCGGACCTTGCGACTGAGGTACTCGTCCAGTTCTCTGATCGCGCGACTGACCACTTCCAAGTGGTACAGAAAGAAGTAGGTGAGGTCTCCGTCGTCCTGCTCGGTCAGGATGAACGACCGCGCGTACTTCGCCGGAGCCGCCTTGAGGATCTTCGAGATGGTGAGGAACTCGGTCAGCCAATACCCCTCGCGGAGCATGCTCCAGTAGAACAGGGCCCGAGCGGTCCGGCCGTTGCCGTCTTCGAAGTAGTGGTCGTAGCCGACCATGAAGTGGATCGTCAGGGCGCGCAGGACGGGCGTGATGTAAGAGTTGTCCAGCGTGCCGTTCGCGAATCGGCACAGCCGGTCGAGGCGCTCGGATAGTTCCCCCACAGGTGGTGGCCGGTGGATGACCTGATTGTCGTCGCCGTACACGGCCACCCGGGAGGCCGGATCCGGGTCGGTCTGAATCCTGCCGGCCTGACGCGGATCGTAGAGCGTGTCCTCGGTGACGATTCGATGGATCTCGCAAACCAGCTTCGGCGTGAGCTCACGATTCCGCACCGAGCCGACGAACCGCATGGCGAGGTAGTTGTTGAGAATCATCTGCTCGCTCTTGGTCCGGGGTGGCCGGCCTGAGCGAATCATCTCCTTCGCGACCTGTCTCGATGTGGTCGCACCTTCAAGCTGGCTTGAGGTGATGGCCTCCTCGATGAGCGAGCTGACGATATAGCGGTCGCGCGTTGCTGGATTAGTCACCTGCTCCGAGATAGCTATTTGGCCGCCTGCCCGTCGGCCTATCTCCTCAGTCAGCTGAAGGACCTTGTCCGGCATTGCATACGTGAAATCGTGGCCACGCGTGTCGCTGAGAGGAAGCGCCCGTTGGGTCATGCCGCGGGCGACTTTCAACGCAAACCACCACTGCCGGTGCGTCAGGCCTGGTGGTGGTGTCTTGAACCGGATCTTGTCCCACGGCAGGTAGTCGGTCAGAACTCCTGACACCGCAAACTGAGTGATCAGTTTGACGAGAGTTTCCGGGTGGTCTGCCATCTCCTTGCGCAGCTCGTCCCAGGGCGGTGGCGGCATCGGGACCTTCACAGCTGCTCCAAGTCGTTCTCCAACTTGGAGGAAGTCTAGCAGAACCGCTACGCCAAGTTTGCTCCCAGTTGCCCTGGGACTTGGAGCAACAGCGCGCGTTGCTCCAAGTTTGCGCCTAGTTAGACTGGGACTTGGCGCAACTGGCCACGACGAGGCCGAGGGTGAGCGTGCGGCCGGCGTCGACCCGGTTCAACTCGATCTCCTGCTCGGCCAGGTCCGGCCGGGGCGAGGTGCCGGTGTGCAGGCTGGCCTCGTCCCACAGCAGCCAGTGCCGCCAGGAGTCCGGGATCGGCTCGGCCGCCTCGACGTCGACCAGGCCGGTCTTGGCCCAGTGGTGCCGCCACCACTGGGCGCTGTGGAAGGACCAGAAGTCCCAGGTCCAGAACGGCCGCAGGTGCTCGGGCACCTCGGTGAGCTCGGCGGTCAGCATCGGCACGGCGATGCCGAGCTGCCCGCCGGGCCGGACGAACCGGGTCAGGTAGCCCAGGTAGATGTCGTCGGTGCCGAAGTAGTGGTAGGCGTCGATGCTGACGATGGCGTCGAAGCAGCCGTGCGCGAACGGCAGGTCGTGCGCCTCTGCGTACACCGGCAGCACTCTGGCCTGCCGGCCGGCCGCGACGATCCGCGGCCAGTTCTCCGACGGTTTGATCCACAAGTCGGCGGCGACCACGTCCACGCCGAACTCGGTGGCCAGGAAGATCGACGTGATCGCCCTGCCGCAGCCGAGGTCGAGCACCCGCATACCTGGCTCGAGGCGCATGCGGGCGGTGAGCGCCTCGGCCAGCCAAACCGGGTTGGGCCCCATCGCGTTCTCGAGCATCCACCTCGGGTCGTACCCGGCACTACGTGGGAATTCCGGCAGCGTGAGGCTCTGCGCCAGCTCCTGTGCGGGGCGCGGCGGGGTTTCATCCGGCGTCACACCAGGCAGCCTGGCAGCTACCTGCCACCGGGTCACCCGCTTATCTGCGAGGCCCGTCGATCGTAGGATGCTTGCCGACAGCTCCCCACCCGTCGAGGAGGCCGACTTCCATGCCTATCGCGACGCCCGAGGTCTACGCCGAGATGCTGGATCGCGCAAAGGCCAACGAATTCGCCTATCCGGCGATCAACGTCACCTCGTCGGAAACCCTCAACGCGGCGCTGCGCGGGTTCGCCGACGCCGGCAGCGACGGCATCGTCCAGGTATCCACCGGCGGTGCCGAGTTCGCCTCCGGCACCAAGGTCAAGGACATGGTCGTCGGGGCCGTCGGCATCGCCGAGTTCGCCCATGTCGTCGCGGCCAAGTACCCGGTCAACATCGCCCTGCACACCGACCACTGCCCGGCGAACAAGCTCGACGGCTTCGTCCGGCCGCTGCTGGAGATCAGCCGGGAGCGGGTCGAACGCGGCGAGAACCCGCTGTTCCAGTCGCACATGTGGGACGGCTCGGCCGTGCCGCTCGAGGAGAACCTGGGGATCGCCGCCGAGCTGCTGGCGAAGGCGGCCGCCGCCAAGATCATCCTCGAGATCGAGATCGGGGTGGTCGGCGGCGAGGAGGACGGCGTCGTCGGCGAGATCAACGACAAGCTCTACACCACGCCGGACGACTACCTGCGGACCGCCGAGGTGCTCGGCACCGGCGAGCGCGGCCGCTACCTGCTCGCCGCCACCTTCGGCAACGTGCACGGCGTCTACAAGCCCGGCAACGTCAAGCTGCGTCCGGAGATCCTGCGCCATGGCCAGGAGGTCGTCGCGTCCAAGCTCGGCGGCGAGCCGGGCGCAAAGCCGTTCGACCTGGTATTCCACGGTGGCTCCGGCTCGGAGCTGGCGGAGATCCACGAGGCGCTGACCTACGGCGTGGTCAAGATGAACGTCGACACCGACACCCAGTACGCCTACACCCGCCCGGTCGCCCACCACATGTTCACCAACTACGACGGCGTGCTCAAGATCGACGGCGAGGTCGGCAACAAGAAGACCTACGACCCGCGCTCGTACCTCAAGCTCGCCGAGCAGGGCATGGCCGTCCGCGTCGCCAGGGCTTGCGAGGACCTCCGGTCCGCAGGTCGCACGCTCGCCGGCTGACCGCCACACACCCGCCCTACACACCCGGCCGCCCCGGCACGGCCAGCTCGCGGCCATGCCGGTGAGCCGCGTGCCGCCAACGGTCCACCGCGAGGCGGGTCGGATAAGCCAGGATGGGCGGCATGAGCCTGCACGGGAACCTGATGGGGCCACCGCCCACGCTGCTTCCGGACGACCACGACGCCGCCGAACTGATGGCCGGCGGCGACCCGGCCGAGGCGGCGGCGCGGTACCCGTCCTACTCCGCGGCGTGGGCCACGCTCGCCGAGCGGGCCCTCGACGGCGGTGAGATGGTCGCCGGCTACGCGTACGCCCGCACCGGCTACCACCGCGGCCTGGACCAGCTGCGCCGCGCCGGGTGGCGCGGTCAGGGCCCGGTGCCGTGGTCCCACGAGCCCAATCGAGGGTTCCTGCGCTCGCTGGCCGCGCTCGGCCGGGCCGCCGCCGAGATCGGCGAGGACGACGAGGCCGTGCGCTGCCGCGAGTTCCTCGACGGCTGCGACCCGGCGGCCGCCGAGGAACTCGGGCTGTCCTAGCTGTACTGCCAGGCGTAACTGCTAGGCGTACCGCAGCTCAGCAGGAGTCGAGCATCGAGAACAGCGCCGAGCGCTCGCTCGAGGTGACCCAGAGGCCCCACTCGTACTTCGAGGCGACCCACATCTTGGCGTAGGTGCACCAGTAGCTGGTCCGTGGCGGCTTCCACAGGTCCGGCGACTGGTCGCCCTTGGACTGGTTGACGTTGTCGGTGACCGCGATCAGCTGCGGGTGGTAGCGGTCGTTGGCGAAGGCCTGGCGTTTGGCCAACGTCCACGAACGGGCGCCGGTGCGCCAGGCGTTGTGCAGCGGCACGATGTGGTCGATGTCGACGTCGGACGCGGCGTACCAGGTGGCGCCGTCGTACGGGCTGTACCAGGAGCCGCTCACCGCGGCGCACGACGCGTCGACGCGGACGTTGGTGCCATCGCGCTGCAGCACCATCTCGCGGGTGTTGCAGGTGCCGGTGACCGTCCACCAGTGCGGGAACTGGTCGCGCGAGTAGCCGTCGCTCGTGCCGAGCGGGGCGACCCGGATCGACCCTAACCAGGACCGCGCGGTGGACTCGTAGGGGATGCCGGGTGGTTCGGCGTTCGCCGGGACGGCCATGGCCAGGGCGGACGCGAGGACGAGGACGAGGACGGCGAACAGCGGACGCAGCGATCTCACGGGGACCTCCCGTGTCGGGCAGTCGACCGCGCTCGCGCTTCGGGGTGCGCCGGGCGCGGAATACTGCCGGTGGACGGATCGGCGTCGGGGTGCAGTTACGGTAAGCGATCGGTCGCGCTGCGTAGTAGATGTTCGAGTCGACAAGCAGCCGAACGGCGCATGAATTTGCGCCGCTTCGGCGAGCCTTCGGCGAGCTCGGGGATCAGATGAGGCCGCGGATCAGCCGAAGGTCCTCGGTGTGCCGGTACCAGGTCCAGCGCCGCACCAGCCGGCCGTGCTCGATGCCGTCGCAGATCGGCTGGTTGGGTGAGCAGCCGATCTGCACCGCGCGGCCACGCGACTCGGCGATTGCGCGCCGGAAGAGCCCCGGGTTCCACACCCGGACCACCAGCCCGTCGACGCTGGTGTCCGGACCGGCCTCCGGGTCGGGCGAGACCTCAAGCCGGGCCGTGCTGCCCCGCAGCACCCGCTCGTCGTCGCAGTAGGCGACCCCGCGAATCCGCAGCAGCACGCCGCGCCCGACAAGCACGCCGCCGGCGTCGTCGCGGATCAGCGGCACGGGGTCCGGGTCGCCACCGAGCGCCAACCGCAACGCGTGCCAGGGGCTCGCCGGCAGCCCGAACGTCTCCGCCACCGCTGAAGCGTCCTCGTGTCCACCCGCCGCCGGTCCGCCGGCGGGCACGAACCCGACCAGCACCGAACGCAGCCGCTCGGTGCGCAGCAGGCGCAGCACGACCGCGGCGAGGTCGGCGTCGGTGCCGGTGACGACAAGCCGGCGTTCGCCAAGAGCGTCCAGGACCGGATCGACCGCGTCGGCGCCCGGCAGCGCCGGCAGCGCGAGCACGTCGACCTGCCCGCCGGCCCACTCGCCGGCCTGTTCCCCGCCGGCCGGCAAGGTGGCGTCTCCACAGGCAACTACCAGCGCGTCAGCCATGCTCAGGGCTACCCTCGATCACTGCACGGGCGACCGTGCGCGAATCCCAAACCTTCCGCAACGGAGCTCATCATGCCGGCGATCGTCCTGATCGGCGCCCAGTGGGGTGACGAGGGCAAGGGCAAGGCGACCGACCTGCTCGGCGGCCGCGTGCAGTGGGTGGTGCGCTACCAGGGCGGCAACAACGCCGGGCACACGGTGGTGCTGCCCGACGGGGCCGAGTTCGCGCTACACCTCACCCCGTCGGGGATCCTCACCCCCGGCGTGACGAACGTGATCGGCAACGGCGTCGTGGTCGATCCCGGCGTGCTGCTCGACGAGCTCGCCGGGCTGGAAGCCCGCGGTGTGGACACCTCGCGGCTGCTGGTCTCCGCCGACGCCCACCTGATCATGCCGTACCACGTGGCCATCGACCGCGTCACCGAGCGCTACCTGGGCAAGGCCAAGATCGGCACCACCGGCCGCGGCATCGGGCCGGCCTACCAGGACAAGGTCGCCAGGGTCGGGGTCCGGGTGCAGGACCTGCTGGACGAGAAGATCCTCCGGCAGAAGGTCGAGGCGGCGCTCGAGTTCAAGAACCAACTGCTGGTCAAGGTCTACAACCGCCGGGGGCTGGACGCCGAGGCCGTCGTCGACGAGGTGCTCGGCCGGGGCGAGCAGTTCGCGCAACGCATCGCCGACACCAGGCTGCTGCTCAACAGGGCGCTCGACGCCGGCGACGCCGTGCTGCTGGAGGGCTCGCAGGGCACCCTGCTCGACGTCGACCACGGCACGTACCCGTACGTGACCTCGTCGAATCCGACCGCGGGCGGTGCGTGCGCCGGCTCAGGCATCGGGCCGACCCGGATCACCGCGGTGGTCGGCATCCTCAAGGCCTACACCACGCGCGTGGGCAGCGGGCCGTTCCCGACCGAGCTGCACGACGAGATGGGCGAGCGGCTGCGCAAGACCGGCGGCGAGGTCGGCGTGACCACGGGCCGGCCGCGGCGCACCGGCTGGTTCGACGCCGTGATCGCCCGGTATGCGGCCAGGGTCAACGGCATCACCGACTACTTCCTGACCAAGCTCGACGTGCTGTCCGGGCTGGACAAGGTGCCGGTGTGCGTCGCCTACAAGGTCAATGGGGAGCGCGTCGACGAGATGCCCATGACGCAGACCGACGTGCACCACGCGAAGCCGGTGTACGAGTACCTCCCCGGCTGGTGGGAGGACATCTCCGCATGCCGAGACTTCGATGACCTGCCGCCGGCCGCGCGCGCCTACGTGCACCGAATCGAGGAGCTGGCAGGTGCCAGGGTCTCCGCCGTCGGCGTCGGCCCCGGCCGCGACCAGACGATCGTCCGCCACGCCATGCTCTGAGCCGTCAGTCCCTTGACAGCAGGGCCTCCTCCAGGTCCAGCTCGCGCAGGACCCGGCGCAACACGACGTCGTCGATGCGGCCCTGGTCCCGGTAGCGCACGAACGTCGAGCGCTCCGCGGCCAACATCTCGCGGCGCAGCCGGCGGAACGCCGCCGTCGGCGACTCACCGGCCTCGGCCGGCGACCGGCCGAGCCGTTCCCACGCGCCGTGGCTGCGGTGCTCGGCCCACGACCGGAGCCGGTCGGCCACCTCCTGCGGCGTGCCCGCGTCGGCGATCTCGTCCAGCCGGCGGACCGCCGCCTGCGCCGCGGCCTGCTGCGCGGCCGCCTCGGCGACCGAGTCCTCGCGGTCCTCGTTGCCCGGCCCGAGCAGCTGCCTGATCATCCACGGCAGCGTCAGGCCGTGCAGCAGCAGCGTGCCGACCGTGACGACGAAGGCCAGGAACTGCACGGTCTCCCGGCCCGGGAAGTCCGTCGGCAGGGCGGCCGCGGCGGCCAGCGACACCACGCCGCGCATGCCCGCCCACGTCACCACGGTCGGGTACTGCCACGGCACCCTGGCCTCCCGTCTTCGGGCGGCCGAGAACAGCGCGCCGCGGACGTAGGTGGTCGCGAACACCCATACCGCCCTGGCCAGGACCATCACTGCGACCAGCGCCACGCCGATCAGGGTGAGCTGGCCGACAGAGCTGCCGGTGGACTCGATGGCGGAGAGCACCGAGCGCACCTGCAGCCCGATCAGCGCGAACACGAACGACTCCAGCACCGCGTCGGCGGCGCTCCACACCGCGCGGTCCTGCAGCCGGGTGGCGAAGCCGGCCTCCGGTGCGCGATGCCCCAGGTACAGCCCGGCCACCACGACGGCGAGCACGCCGGACGCCCCGACCTCCTCGGCCACCAGGTAGGCGGTGAACGGCACGACCAGACCGACCGCGCTCTCCATCAGCGAGTCGCCGAGCCAGAGCCGGACACGGTGCACACACCAGCCGATCACGAACCCGACCGCGACCCCGCCGACCGCGGCCAGCACGAACACGCCGACGCCCTCGAGCACCGACAGTCCGGTGCCGACCGCCGCCGCCACCGCCACCCGGTACGCGGTCAGCGCGGTCGCGTCGTTGATCAGGCTCTCGCCACCGAGCACGGTCATGATCCGCCGCGGCAGCCCGAGCCGGCGGCCGACCGCGACCGCGGCCACCGCGTCCGGTGGCGCCACCACCGCGCCGAGCACGAACGCGCTGGTCAGCGGCAGCTGCGGCAACAGGGCGTGCGCGACGAACCCGACGACGACCGTGGTGAACAGCACCAACCCGACCGCCAGCGACCCGATCGGCCGCAGGTTCGCCTTGATGCTGAGCACCGAGCTGTCCAGCGCAGCCGAGTACAGCAGCGGCGGCAGCACGATCAGCAGGATCAGCTCGGGCTCGAGCGCGTAGTCGGGGATGCCCGGCACGAACGACACCGCCAGGCCGACCACGACGAGCACCAGCGGGGGCGACGCCCCGACCCGGCGGGCGAGCGCGTGGACCGCAAGCGAACCGATCAACAACGCCAACAGCGGAAGTCCGTGCACGCAGCAACAATGGCGGTCGTGACGACCACATGCGAGCACCTCGACGCCACCGCCTCGGCCGCGCCGACGCCAGGCACCCCGAACGGTTGCGCGGAGTGCCTGGCCCGTAACGAACGCGTCTGGGCACACCTGCGCATCTGCCTCGACTGCGGGCACGTCGGCTGCTGCGACTCCAGCCCGCACCGGCACGCCACCGCGCACTTCCACGAGACCGGCCATCCGGTCATGCGGTCGTTCGAGCCGGACGAGACCTGGCGGTGGTGCTACCTGGACGAGCAGCTCGTCAGCCGCTGACCGCCCGCCAGCCGAGCAGGCCGCCGAGCCCGACCAGGCCTGCCCCGGACGCGGCGTCCACCGTCACAAGCGCGCGCCGCCCGATCCGGCGCCTGACCAAGGTGAGCGCCCCGGTCAGCAGCAGGTACCAGGCGCCGCTGCCGAGCCCGACGCCGATCAGCAGGGCGGCCGTCCCGAACGCGTCAGCCGCCGCGCCCGCCACCGACGCCGCCGCGAACACCGCCGCCCACGACGCGATCGTCAGCGGGTTGGACACGGTGGCCACGAAGCCGGTGCGAAACGCCGGCCAGGGCTGCACCACCTCGTCGGCCGCCTCCGCCCCGATCCGCAGCCGCTGGGCCGACCACAGCGTGCGCACCCCGATCGCCACCAGCACCAGGGCGCCGACGATGCCCAGCGCGATCCGCAGCGGCTCGATCGTCAACAGCGCGCTCGCGCCGGCCAGGCCGGCCGCCGCGTACAGCAGGTCGACCAGTGCCACCGCCGACCCGAGAGCCAGGCCCGGCAGCACCGCGCCCCGCAGCACCGTGCGCACCAGCAGCAGCGTCACCGGGCCGACCTGGGCGGCGACGAACGCCCCCGCGCCGAAGCCGACCGCGAGCGCCGTGACCACCGTTGCCATGCGCGTGACGCTAACCCGGACCGGTGGCGTGGCGCCGCCGAAATACGACCGGTGACCCTGCCGAGGCATCGCGGCTGGCATAGGCTGCCCGCCGTGCGAGTGCTCGTCATCGGGTCAGGTGCGCGGGAGCATGCGCTGGTCCTGGCCCTGTCCGGGGACCCGGCGGTGACCGCGTTGGCGTGTGCGCCGGGCAACGCCGGCACCGCCGCGCTGGCCGAGGTGACCGACCTCGACCCCGCCGAGCCCGCGTCGATCGCCGACGCCGCTCGGCGGTGGCGGGCCGACCTCGTCGTGATCGGCCCGGAGGGTCCGCTGGTGGCCGGCGCGGCCGACGCCGTCCGCGCCGCCGGCATCGCGTGCTTCGGCCCGACCGCCGCGACGGCCAGGATCGAGGGCTCCAAGGCCTTCGCCAAGGACGTCATGGCGGCTCGCGGCGTGCTCACCGCACGCGCCCAGACCGTGGACAACCCGGCCAACCTCGATGCCGCGCTGGCCCGGTTCGGACCGACGTTCGTCGTCAAGGACGACGGCCTGGCCGCCGGCAAGGGCGTGGTCGTCACCGACGACCTGGATACGGCACGGGCACACGCGATGCGCCTGCTCGACGGCGGACACCCCGTGCTGCTCGAGTCGTTCCTGGACGGCCCGGAGGTGTCGCTGTTCTGCCTGGTCGACGGCCAGACCGTGGTGCCGCTGCTGCCGGCGCAGGACTTCAAGCGCGCCGGCGACGGCGACACCGGTCCCAACACCGGCGGCATGGGCGCCTACGCGCCGCTGCCGTGGGCGCCGCCCGAGCTCGCCGACGACGTCGTGCGCTCGGTGGTCCACCCGGTGGTGGACGAGCTCGCCGCCCGCGGCGCGCCGTTCACCGGCCTGCTCTACGCCGGCCTCGCGCTGACTGCCGACGGCCCCGCCGTCATCGAGTTCAACTGCCGGTTCGGCGACCCGGAGACCCAGGTCGTGCTCGCGCTGCTGCGCACTCCGCTCGGCGGGCTGCTGCACGCCACCGCGACCGGCTCGCTCGCCGGCCAGCCTGCGCTGGACTGGTCCGGCGGCGCCGCGGTCACCGTCGTGCTGGCCGCGGACGGCTACCCGGGCCCGCCGCGGGTCGGGGACGTGATCACCGGTGCCGAGCAGCCCGGCGTGCTGCACGGCGGGACCAGGCGCCGTGAGGACGGCGCCGTGGTGTCCAGCGGCGGCCGGGTCCTCTCGATCGTCGGCCTCGGGGCTGACCTGTCCACGGCCCGCGACGACGCCTACGCCAAGCTCGCCCGCGTGCACCTGACCGGGTCACACCACCGCACCGACATCGCCGCCCGCGCGGTCGCCGGCACCGTCGCGGTGCCGGTCTGACGGCGGAGCGGCTCTGATGGCCGGCCCGGCGCCGAACGGCCCGTTGGCGCGGCTGCGCGAGCTGTGCCTGGCGTTGCCGGAGACGACCGAGCGGCTCAGCCACGGCGAGCCGACATGGTTCGTGCGGGACAAGAAGGTCTTCGTCAGCTACGCCGACCATCACCACGACGACCGCCTCGGCTTCTGGTGCGCGGCCGCGCCCGGCGTGCAGGAGGCGCTGGTGGCCAGCGACCCGGTGCGGTTCTTCCGGCCCCCGTACGTCGGCCACCGAGGCTGGCTCGGCGTGTACCTCGACGTGGACGTCGACTGGGGCGAGGTCGCCGAGGTGGTCGCGGACGCCTACCGGACGGTCGCGCCCAAGCGCCTTGTCGCCGAGCTCGACAGGGAGGCCACGGATGGCTGACCGGTGGGCTGGGGAGCCTGACCGGTGGGCTGGGGAGCCTGACCGGTGGGCACAGTGGCTGCTGGACCGGCGGCACGGCGGCGATCCGGCCATGCTGGCCACCACCCTCGAGCTGCTCGCGCCGATCCGCGACCGCGTGCTCGACAACGCCCGGATAGAGCCCGGCGACCGGGTCCTCGACGTCGGCTGTGGCGACGGCCTGCTCGGCTTCGCCGCCACCGAGCGGGCCCGCACGGTCATCTTCTCCGACGTGTCCGCAGACCTGGTGCAGCGCTGCCGGGAGCTGGCGGCGCGCCTGTCGCCGGCCGCGAGCTGTGAGTTCGTCCAGACCGCGCTGCCGGAGCTGGACGGCGTCCCCGACGCGTCGGTCGACGTCGCGATGACCAGGTCGGTGCTGATCTACCTACCGGACAAGCGCGCCGGCCTGGCCGGCATGTTCCGGGTCCTGCGGCCCGGCGGCCGGCTGTCGATCTTCGAGCCGATCAACCGGTTCACCGTGGACGTCAGGGACTTCGGCTTCGACGTCAGTGGGATCGAGCAGATCGCCGCGCTCGTCTGGGACGCGTTCGCCACCTCCGGCGCGACGCTCACCGACTTCGACGAGCGTGACCTGCTCGCGTGGGCCGCCGAGGTCGGCTTCATCGAGCTGCGGCTGACCTACGAGGCGCACGTCGGCCTCCCGGCCGCGCACCAGGTGCTCGACTGGGACGCGTTCGTGCGTTCGGCGCCTAACCCCAACGCACCGACCATCGGGGAGATCCTCGACTCCCGGCTGACGCCGGCTCAGCGCACGGCGTTCGCAGACTGCCTTCGCCCGCAGCTGGAAGCCGGCTCCCGGCGCGACACCATGGCCGTGGCGTACCTGTCAGCGGTCCGGCCGGCCTAGCGGCCGTCCTGTCGGCGGTCGTCTCCGCGCTCGTTGTCGGGCTCGTTGTCGGGCTCGTCTTCGCGGTCCTCGCCGCGGCGGCGGAAGAACGCGAAACCGGGCACGCCGAGGATCGCCTGCCGCAGGTCCCTGGTCACCTCGAGCAGTTCGTGGATGTCCGGGCCGACCCGGTCGAGGGTGGCCAGGATCGGCATGATGTCGTTCTCCATGTGCTCGGTGAACGCCGGCAGCTGGTCTATCAGCTTGATCGCGGCGTGCACCTCCTGATCGGTCAGCTCGCCGACGAATTGCTGCAGCAGCGGCGCACCCCGCTCGGCGATCGGGCCGTAGAGGTCGGTGAGCCGCTGCACGCTGCGCGACGTCTCGTCGGCCCTGGCGATCACCTCGCCGGCGCTCCGGTTGGTCTCCTCGACCGTCGCCACAGTCCGCTCGACGCTGTCGAGCAGCCGCGCCGTCCTGGCCAGCAGCGCCTCGGCCTGGTCGAGCAGACCGCTGACCCTGGCCAGGTTCCTGGCGGCGTCGGCCGGTAGCCCGGCGACGGTCTGCGCGGCGGACTGAGCGGCATCGAACACATCGGACGGCCGGGGAATGCGGATCGCCATGGCCGAACTCTGCCGGTTGCCGCCCGACCGCGCCACAAACTCGTACGACAGCTGGCGGCTGCGGCGGCACCATGTCCGGCATGGACAGCGTGCGCGAGCTGCTCGACGAGCTGATGGCCCGGCAGGTCGCGGATGGGCGGACGGTCGGCATCGCGGTAGCGGCCACCGATGTGGACGGGCCGCTGCTGACCGCCTACCACGGCTGGGCCGACCGGTCGGCGCGGCTGCCGGTCGGGCAGGGCACGGTGTTCCAGATCGGGTCGATCAGCAAGGTCGCCACTGCCGTCCTCGCCGTGCAGCAGTGGGAGGCCGGGCGGCTCGACCCGCACGCCCCGGTCCGCCGGTACCTGCCGTGGCTGCCAGCCGAACCGTTCGAGCACGTCACCTCGCACCAGCTGCTGTCGCACACGGCGGGCCTCGCCCCCGGATCGGACACCTCGCCCGCGTCGCCCTACCTGGCGATCGCCGCCGCGTTCCCACCGCCGGTGCCCGGCGGTACCTTCCACTACGGCAACGCCAACTTCCAGATCATGGGCATGGTCGTCGAGGCGGTAGCCGGGCGGCCGTACCAGGAACTGCTCGTCGAACGGCTGCTGCGCCGGCTCGGGATGGCCGGCAGCTTCCCTGCGATCACCGCCGCCGCCCGGGAACCGATGGCCGTGGGCTACACGATCAGCCCGGACGACCGCCCGTTCGCCGCCGGCGACCGCCTCGAACCGGCGCCGTTCTTCGAGTACACCGCCGGCGACGGCTGCCTGGCCTGCCCGATCGCCGACCTCGCCGCGTTCGCCCGGATGCTCGTCAACGGGGGCGCCGGGGTCCTCACCCCGGCCGGCTTCGAGCTGCTCACCACCCCGGTCGCGGACACCGGCGACGGCGAGTCCGCGTGCTACGGCGTGTTCGCCGGCCACAAGTACGACTACCCGGATCTCAACCACGGCGGCAACATGGTCGGCTACGACTCGATGCTGTGCGTCGACCGGGACAGCGGTCTCGGGGTCGTCACGCTGACCACCGGGATCGCCGACTCGGTGCCACTGGCCCGCCGCCTGCTCGGTCTGCTGCGCGAGCACCGCGCCGGCCGGCCGCTGCGGCTGCCGCCACCGGCCGCCGGGCCACGGCTCGCCGACTACGTCGGTACGTACCGCGGTGGCGGATCCTCCCGCGACGTGCGCCTCGATGGCGACCGGCTCGAAGTCGACGGCGCCGAGCTGCGACACGTCCGCGGCGACGTCTTCGCGATCACCGGCTCACCGTTCCCGGTGCGCTTCGGCCGCGCCGGTGTCGGCGACAGCGGTGGCCCCGGCACCGGTGCCGTCGTGGAGCTGTGCCAGGGGCCGGGGCACTGGGTCACCTCTGCCTACTCCGGTGACGTCGGGCGGCCGCACCCTGCCGACTGGGACGCCTACTGCGGCCAGTACCGCTCACACGGTCCGTTCGAGCCGACGTTCCGGATCTTGGTGCGTAACGGCGAGCTGCTGCAGGCCCTGCCGTTCGGCCGTGAGCGCAAGCTCCTGCCGGCCGGGTCCGGCTCGTGCTTCGGCCTCGACGGGTCCCGCGACGTGCTCGTGTTCGACACGCCGGCCGCCGGCCGGACGCTGCGCGCCGTGCTGTCCGGCTGCCCGTACTACCGCACGCTCGCCTGACCGCCCGCTGGCTCCGGCCAGCCGTCAGGCCGGTCGGACCTCGGCGACGATGAACGGGACGCCCTGCTGGCACGTGGTCGCCACGCCCGGCTGCGCCGTGCCGCGCACGATCACTCGCTGACCGTCGCGCAGCACCGTTGGGTCGCCGCCGAGCAGCAGGTACTGCGCACCCTGGCTCACCAGCAGCGTGCAGCCCTGCTCGACGCCGGCCTGGACCACGCCGTCCAGCGTCACCTCGTTGGCGCCGGGTGGCATTGGAACCCCGGCGGAGGGCACCAGGGTGCGGCTCGGGGTCGGCGTCGACGGCGCCGTGGTGCTCGTGGTGCCACTGGACGTCGGCTCCGTCGACTCGGTCGAGGTCGGCGGCGTGGTTGGCGCGGTGCTGCCGGCCGACGGGACATCGGTGTTGGCGCACCCGGTCAGGCCGAGCACCACGGCGGCGATCACTGCGAGCTTGCGCATGCCTACATTGGACGCCATCGCGCGCGGGCCCGCCGCCCCGGCTCCGTCAACTCGGGCGTAGCCCGGCGTCGAGCAGCCGCCGGCGCACCGCCGACCAGTCCGGATCGACCGTGTGCACCGTGTGCTCGGTCTCCGCGGTGACCCGGTCCTTGAACCCGCTCGACGTCGCGATGCACACCACCGGCCCGCCGACCGTGCCGTCGTCCAGCCGGCCGGAGCCGGGGCGGTCGTTCGGCCGGCCGGAGCCGGCGGTGTCGCGCAGCTGGTGGTACCCGGCGCACCCGGCCGCGCCGGACAGCTCGTGCCACAGCCCGGCGCGGGCCAGCCGCCGCTGCGCGCGCGCCAGCGCGTCGTCGGTCAGCAGCAGCGGCCGGCCACCGCTGCCGCGCAACGCAAGCACGCCCCGGTAGCTGCTGACGGGGCAGGCGATCGCGTACGCCCTGGTCGGCCCGACCGGCACCTGGGCCGCGGGCACACCGTCGGCGACCGCCCTGGCCAGCGGTCCGCCGGCGGCCGGCTCGCACGAGTACAGCCGCGGCACCTGTGGGGCAACGCCGAGCCGGCGCAGCTCGTCGAACCCCTTCCAGACGCCGAACAGCAGCTCGCCGTAGCCGGTCGGGACGAACACCGCCGCCGGTACCCCCAGCTCGGCGAAGATCTCGTAGGCGATCGGCTTGTAGCCCTCCGGCCCGAATGGGTGACCGGTGTGCGTCGGCGTCAGGTTGCTCACCGGGTGGCAGCCGAACTCGTCCACGATCCGCCGCAGCAGCGGCCATCGCCTGGCGGCCGGCACCGTGAGCACCACGGCGCCGTACGCCCTGACGAACGTGGTCACCGCCGCCGGCGCGACCTCCGACACCAGCACCACGCACCGCAGCCCGGCCCGCGCGGCATAGGCCGCCGCCGAGGCGCCGTGGTTGCCGGACGAGGCGACCACGATCCCCTCCGCCCCGACGCCGAGCGCCGCGCTCACCGTGCACCGGTTCAGCCGGTCCTTGTGGCTCCACGTCGGATTTCGCGACTCGTCCTTGACGAACACCCCTGCCTCGACCTCGACGAGCGGTGTGCCGCCCTCGCCCAGCCCCGGGGCCAGCAGCGGAGGCAGCAGGGCCGGCCACCGCCGGGCATCGGCCGCGAAGCCCGCCGGCACCGCGCCGTAGTCGAAGTCGACCTCGACCGGATATTGCACCTCGGCCGTGCTCGTCCTCGGGCAGCCCGCCGTCAGCGGTGGCCAGAGCGGGTAGCCGATGCCGGGGTCACCGAGTGATCGTTGGCCGGTCGCCAGTGAGGTCGCCACAGAAGTCAGTCGAGCAGTTAGTTGAACGCGGTCAAGCGTTAGCCCGAACGGGGGTAGCGTTCGCGTCCGGGAACCGGTGTTGCGGGCCTAGCGTCACCTAATACGCTGAGGCCAATCGTCTCGGTAGCGGGAGGTACGAGCCGTGCCGTTCATCCTTGACATTGACGACGTGGTCGGCGAGGCCATCAGTGGGGCCGCCTCAGCCAACGCGTCCGCAGCCGCCAATACCGCCGGCCCGGCGTTCTCCGGGGGCGCCGGCATCCTGCGCATCGAGCCAGCCCAGGTGGACGCCGCGATCGGTATCTTCCGGGCGGCACTGAACAAGTTGGAAACCAAGGTTCGCAACGCCCAGCAGGAGATCCGGGCGCAGGCGATGGCCGCCGACCGGGTCAGCCAGCCGGCGGCGGCTGCGTTCAACGACGCCTCCCTGGGCGGAGCCGGCGCGGCGATTCAGGCCTGGACCGGAGCCGTCGCCGAGCTGCGGGCGATCATCGACCAGCTGACGGCGGCCAAGGAGGCCAACGTGATGACCGACGAGACGGTGTCCCAGCCGTTCGCGTCGGCCTGAAGAACGTGAGCTGAACCCTTATGAGGTGGTGGGCGATGGCGTCGTTGGCCCTGCTGGCCTTCGGTGCTGTCGCCTGCGACAGCACCGAAGCCGGAACGGCCAGCCCGACGCCGCCGAGCACGGTCGGGCCGTCGTCCTCGAGCGGGCCGTCGCTGCCGCCACGGCCACAGGCGTTGCCGGTCGACGGGGTCGACCCCTGCACGCTGATCACCGCGCAGCAGCGAGCGCATTTCGCCATCGATCAGCCGCCGCTTTCGGACGAGCAGAACGCCGGTCCCCTCAAGGGCTCGCCTACCTGCAACTACAGCAGCTCGACCGAGCAGTACGGCTTCCTGATCGTCACCAGCACGACGGTCGGGCTTGCCGAGTACAGCGGGCAGCTCCCGGACAACCCGTCACGCCGCATCCTCGATGTGAACGGCTTTCCCGCCGTCCAGGAGGAGCGCGCGGGCGCTCAGCCCGGCAACGACGGGTGTTTTCTCGATCTGGACGTTGCCGACGACCAGCTGCTCGGCCTCCAGTTCAGCCAGATTGCGGCGGACGAGGACAAGGTCCTGCCGATGGAGACGTTGTGTGCCAA
>OBLK01000069.1_pt1 | contig 39776 bp, 51 predicted proteins | sample 1518871 | NCBI WGS metagenome assembly OBLK01 (sample SAMEA2464837, study PRJEB22497) | soil metagenome | biome: Grassland; feature: Farmland; material: Clay | place: Australia | collected 2013-02-01 | depth 0.8 m
CCGCGAGGGTGGCCGCACCGTCGGCGCCGGCGTCGTCTCGAAGATCTTGAAGTGAGATCGACATCATGGCCAACCAGAACATACGTATCCGGCTGAAAGCCTTCGATCACCGGCTGATCGACAGCTCGGCTCGCGAGATCACCGACACCGCCAAGCGCACCGGCGCCACGGTCCGCGGCCCGGTCCCGCTGCCGACCAAAATGGAGCGCTTCACCGTGCTGGTCTCGCCGCACGCGGACAAGGACGCGCGCGATCAGTTCGAGCTGCGCACCCACAAGCGGCTGATGGACATCCTGAACCCGACCGACAAGACCGTCGATGCCCTCATGAAGCTCGAGCTGCCGGCCGGAGTGGACGTCCAGATCAAGCTGAATTGAGCTATTTTATCGGCTGAAACTGGCCTACGGCCGTTTCAGCAAGACACTACACGGGTCCCGCCGGCTCGAGGCGGCTCTTCGCCGGCTGCGCCGCGCAGAGCAAGACCCTACACGGGTGTCGCGGGCTCGGGACGGCCCGTTGCCCGCTAGGTTGTGCCAAGGCGGGCCCTGCACGGGTTCCGGCGGCGCTCTGAGAGCCGCCAGCGGATTGCAGGCAGGGATCATTTTGGGTTGAACGGATTTTAGGGCGCGAGTATACTTCGCGCCCCTTTCGCATCGGGCGAGGTTGGAGCGCTAGGGCTCCAAGACCACTCGAGATCGGCGGATCATCCGCCACGCCGCCGTTTCCGGCCGCATCATCTCGTGTTGTTCAGCCTTGCCCGGGTCTGGCGCCGATGGGCGTCCTGGCAATCGTTCCAGGGCGTGGCGCCGAGGGAACTGGGTGAAACGCGTTTTCAGCGCGATGCGCTTTGAGCGCTATTCGGATTGGCGGAGATCGCCTCGGCGATTTCCGCCCATGAAAAGAGGCTAGTCAATGGCAATCGGAGTCGTCGGCCGCAAGGCGGGTATGACGCGCATCTTCACGGACGGCGGCGAGACCGTGCCGGTCACCGTGATCGAGGTGCTGCCCAATCGCGTCACCCAGGTCAAGTCCGGGGACAAGGATGGTTACCGCGCCGTGCAAGTCACCTACGGCGAGCGCCGCCCGCAGCTCTATTCCAAGGCGGTGAACGGCCATTTCGCAAAGGCCGGGGTTGCCCCGGGCCGTGCCCTGGTGGAGTTCCGCCTGGCAGCCGACGAGAAGACCGAGCTCGCCCCGGGCGCCGAGATCAAGGTCGACCTTTTCAAGGCGGGCGAGGCCGTGGACGTCACCGGCACCACCATCGGCAAGGGCTTTGCCGGCACCATGAAGCGGCACAATTTCGGCGGTCAGCATGCCACTCACGGTGTGTCCGTGTCGCACCGCGCGCCGGGCTCGATCGGCCAACGCCAGACGCCTGGACGGGTGTTCAAGGGGCGTCGCATGTCCGGTCACATGGGCGTAGTGCGCCGCACCACCGAGAACCTCAAGGTCGTGCAGGTCGATGTGGAGCGCAATCTGCTGCTGATCCGCGGTGCCGTGCCCGGTGCCGAGGGCGGGCAGGTCATCGTGCGTCCCTCGCTGAAGGCCGGTCGCCGCGCGTTGCGCAAGACGATCGCTCCGACCAAGGCCGGGTCGGGACCGTCGAGCAACCCGATGAAGCAGTCGAAGAAGTAAGCCATGAAGCTCAAGATGGTCAACGGAGCGGGCGAGCTCCAGGTATCCGAGGCCACCTTCGGCCGCGATTTCAACGAAGCGCTGGTGCACCAGGTGGTGACCGCGTATCGGGCCACCGGTCGCGCCGGGACAAAGGCGCAGAAGAGCCGCGCCGAAGTCAGAGGCGGCGGCAAGAAGCCCTGGAGTCAGAAGGGCACCGGCCAGGCCCGCTCCGGCTCGAGCCGCTCGCCCATCTGGGTCGGCGGCGGACGCGCCTTCGCGGCCAAGCCCCGCAGCTTCGAGCAGAAGGTCAACCGCAAGATGTACCGAGGCGCCATCCGCTCCATGCTCTCGGAGCTGGCGCGTACCGAGAGGCTGGTGGTGGCGGAGCAGCTCTCGCTCGATGCGCCGAAGACGAAGCTCCTCGACGGACAGCTCAAGGCATGGGCGCTGTCGAGCGTGCTCATCGTCATCGAGGCGCTCGACGAGAGATTGTTCCTGGCCGCGCGCAACCTGCCGCAGGTCGAGGTGATCGAGGCTTCCTCGCTCAATCCGCTGTCGCTGGTTCGCCATGACAAGGTGTTGATGACCGTCGGTGCCGTGAAGATGCTCGAGGAGCGGCTGCAGTGAACAAAGAACAGCTCATGAGCGTGCTGATCGCGCCGCATGTGACGGAAAAGACCTCGCGCGCGATGCAGGACCACAACCAGTACACCTTCCGCGTGCGCCGCAACGCCACGAAAATCGACATCAGGAAGGCCGTGGAGCTGATGTTCGACGTCAAGGTGAGCGGCGTGCAGGTGGCCAACGAGCCGGGCAAGCAGCGCCGCTTCGGTAAGACGCACGGGCGCACCCAGGACTGGAAGAAGGCGTACGTGAGCCTGGCCGAAGGCCAGGCGATCGACTACGAAGCCCGGGCGAGAGGCTGATCGGGCCAGAGACTGATCGAGAACATCCGACATGGCACTGATCAAATACAAACCTACCTCTCCGGGCACCCGCTCGGTCGTAAAGGTCGACCGCTCGCACTTGCACAAGGGCGGTCCCTACCTGCCGCTCACCGCTTCGCAAAGCAAGACCGGTGCGCGCAACCATTCCGGCCGCATCACCACCCGCCACCACGGCGGCGGCTCGCGGCAGAAGTACCGCATCATCGATTTCAGGCGGGACAAGGACGGCATCGCCGGCGTGATCGAGCGTCTGGAGTACGATCCGAACCGTACCAGCCACATCGCCCTGGTGAAGTACGTCGACGGCGAGCGCCGCTACATCCTGGCGCCCAAGGGGCTGAAGCCCGGCGACGAAGTTCGCTCGGGCGCCGATTCGCCCATCAAGCCGGGCAACGCCATGCAGCTTCGGCACATCCCGGTGGGCACCACGCTGCACAACGTCGAGCTCAAGCCCGGCAAGGGCGGTCAGCTCGCCCGCAGCGCCGGCAGCTCGGTGGCCTTCACGGCCCGCGAGGGCAGCTACGCGTATCTCAGGTTGAAGTCGGGCGAGACCCGCAGGGTGCACATCGACTGCCGCGCCACCATCGGCGAGGTCGGCAACGACGAGCACAACCTGCGCAGCTACGGCAAGGCCGGAGCCAAGCGCTGGCGCGGCATCCGTCCGACGGTGCGCGGTCTGGTGATGAACCCGGTCGACCATCCGCACGGCGGTGGCGAGGGCAAGTCAGGCCAGGGCAATCCCCACCCGGTCTCGCCGTGGGGTTGGAACACCAAGGGTTACAAGACGCGCAACAACAAGCGCACCGACAACATGATCGTCCAGCGCCGGAAGAACCGGAAGCGCTAGCGGGAGCACGAGCCAAGATGCCACGTTCACTGAAGAAGGGTCCGTTCGTCGACCTGCACCTGGCCAAGAAGGTGCAGGTGGCCTCCGCCAGGAACGACCGCAAGCCGATCAAGACCTGGTCGCGCCGTTCCATGGTCGTGCCCGACATGGTTGGCCTCACCATCGCGGTGCACAACGGCCGGCAGCATATCCCGGTGCTCGTCACCGAGAACATGGTCGGGCACAAGCTCGGCGAATTCGCCCCCACGCGTACCTTCAAGTCGCACTCGGGCGATCGCAAGGTTCAGGCCGGCAGATAGGCAGCCGAAGGAGACACGCCATGCAAGTCACCTCCAAGCTGCGCCACGCGCGCATCTCACCGCAGAAGTGCCGGCTGGTCGCGGACCTGGTGCGGGGCAAGTCCGCGGGCAACGCGCTTGCCACCCTCCAGTACACGCCAAAGAAGGGCGCCGGGCTGGTGCGCAAGGTCCTGGCCGCCGCGGTCGCCAACGCCGAGCACAACCACGGCGCGGACATCGATGAGCTGAAAGTCTCGCTCATTCATGTCGATACGGCGCCGGTGCTCAAGCGCTTCGCCGCCCGTGCCAAAGGCCGCGGCGCGCGCATCGTCAAGCGCAACAGCCACATCACCGTCGCTGTGAGCGACGGCAGGAAGGATTAACGCATGGGTCAGAAGGTCAATCCGCTTGGCATACGGCTCGGCATCACGCGCGAGTGGTCCTCGCGCTGGTTCGCGGGCCGCGCACAGTTCGCGCAGCACGTGCACACCGACTTTCGCGTGCGCGAGTTCCTGAAGAGGAAGCTTGCCGACGCTTCCGTGAGCCGCATACACATCGAGCGTGCCGCGAAGAAGGTCAACATCACGATTCAGACGGCGCGTCCGGGCATCGTGATCGGCAAGAAAGGCGAGGACATCGAGAAGCTGCGCGGCGAGACCGCCGCGATGCTCGGCATGCCCATGATCGACGTGCGGATCAACATCGCGGAGATCCGCAAGCCCGAGCTCGATGCGCAGCTGGTCGCCGACAGCATCGCCCAGCAGATCGAGAAACGCGTGATGTTTCGCCGCGCCATGAAGCGGGCGGTGATGAGCACCATGCGCAGCGGCGCCCTCGGCGTGAAAGTGCGTGTCTCCGGGCGCCTCAACGGTGCCGAGATCGCCCGCACCGAGTGGTACCGCGAAGGGCGCATCCCGCTGCATACCTTCCGCGCGGACATCGATTACGGGCTGTCGGAGGCCAAGACCACCTACGGGGTGATCGGCGTGAAGGTGTGGATCTTCAAAGGCGAGGTGTTCGAGAAGACCGAGCTCGAGGCGCCGGCCGAGGCCGAGACTGCCCCGAGCGCGCCGGCCGCGGCACTCACCGCAGCGCCTGCCGCAGCGCCTGCCGCACCCGCGGAAGCTCCGGCGCAGGTTTGATGGAGCGGTAGAGAATGCTGCAACCGAAACGTACCAAGTACCGCAAGCAATTCAAGGGCCGCAACGGCGGCCTGGCGCACCGCGGCAGTGACGTCTCCTTTGGCGAGTACGGCCTGAAGGCGACCAGTCGCGCACGGATGACCGCCCGTGAGATCGAGGCGGCGCGCCGTGCCGTGGCTCGCTACGTCAAGCGCGGCGGTCAGATCTGGATCCGGGTTTTCCCGGATGTGCCGATCAGCAAGAAGCCGCTCGAAGTCCGCATGGGCAGCGGCAAGGGCAATGTCGAGTACTACGTCGCGCGCATTCAGCCCGGCAAGGTGCTCTTCGAGATGGAGGGCGTCGACGAGGCGACGGCCCGCGAGGCGTTCCGGCTCGCCGGCTCGAAGCTGTCCGTGTCCACCATGTTCGTCAAACGGCAGGTTCGATAGATGGACGCCAAAGAGCTGCGCACCAAGTCCCCCGACGAGCTCACCGACGAGCTCCTCAAGCTGCGCAAGGAGCAGTTCGCGCTGCGTCTGCAGCGGGCCAGCGGCCAGTCGCCGAAGCCCGATCAGTTCGGCAAGGTGCGGCGGAACATCGCGCGCGTGAAGACCGTCCTGCGCCAGGGGCGCGGAGAGAGCAAATGAGCGAGAACCAGATCTCTTCCGGCACTCAGAGCGCGCCGGCGAAATCCCCGCGTACCCTCACCGGACGCGTGGTCAGCGACAAGATGGAGAAGACCATCGCCGTCGAGATCGAGCGGCTGATCAAGCACTCGCGCTACGGCAAGTACGTGCGCCGCACCACGAAGCTCCTCGCCCATGACGAGCACGGCGAGTCGCATACCGGGGACCTGGTGAGCATCGTCCCGAGTCGGCCGCTCTCCAAGCGCAAGTCCTGGCGGCTGCTCGCGGTGGTGAAGAAGGCCGAGGCGATCAAGGGGAAGTCGGCATGATCCAGCTTCGCACCATGCTGTCGGCCGCGGACAACAGCGGCGCTCGCACGCTGATGTGCATCAAGGTGCTCGGCGGCTCGCGCCGCCGCTACGCCACCGTGGGCGATGTCATCAAGGTCAGCGTCAAGGACGCCATCCCGCGCGGCAAGGTCAAGAAGGGCGAGGTGTACGACGCGGTCGTGGTGCGCACCCGCCGCGGCGTGCGCCGAAGCGACGGCTCGCTCATCCGCTTCGACGGCAACGCGGCGGTGCTGCTGACGAACAAGCTCGAGCCGATCGGTACCCGTATCTTCGGGCCCGTCACGCGCGAGCTGCGCACCCAGCAGTTCATGAAGATCATCTCGCTCGCGCCGGAAGTACTGTAATGAGCAGCAAGATTCGCAAGGGCGACAACGTCGTCGTATTGAGCGGCCGCGACAAGGGTCGCCGCGGCGCGGTGCTCCAGGTCCTGCCGGGCGCGCTGGTGCTCGTCGAGGGCATCAACAAGGTCAAGAAGCACACCCGGGCGAACCCGCAGAGCAACTCGCCGGGGGGCATCATCGACAAGGAGATGCCGCTGCCGGTGTGCAAGGTGGCGCTGTGGAACCCCTCCGCCAAGAAAGGCGACCGCGTCGGGTTCAAGATGCTTGCCGACGGCAAGAAGGTGCGCTTCTTCAAATCCAACGGAGAGATGATCGACGCCTGAGGGCGCCGGTCGTGACATATCGTATGGCCAGGCTACTTGAGTACTATCGCGAGCAGGTCGTCCCTCGCCTCCAGAAGGACCTCGAAATCGGCAATCGGATGCAGGTGCCGCGCATCGACAAGATCACGGTGAACATGGGCGTGGGCGAGGCCGTCGCCGAAAAGAAGGTGATGGACGCGGCGACCGCGGACCTCGCCAAGATCAGCGGTCAGAAGCCGCTCGTCACCCGTTCGCGCAAGGCGATCGCCTCGTTCAAGATCCGCGCGGGGCTGCCGATCGGCTGCAAGGTGACGCTGCGCGGCGAGCGCATGTACGAGTTCCTCGACCGCTTGATCAACATCGCGATGCCGCGCATCCGAGATTTCCGCGGCGTGTCGCCGCGCTCCTTTGACGGCCAGGGCAACTACAGCCTCGGTGTCAAAGAGCAGATCATCTTTCCCGAGATCCAGTACGACCAGATCGACCAGATCCGGGGCATGGACATCACTATTACGACGACGGCGAAGGATAACCGTCAGGGCCGAGCGCTGCTCGAGGCTTTCAACTTCCCTTTCCGGAAGTAGCGAGGAACCGGTACGCCTATGGCGAAGACGAGCATGGTCGAGCGCGAGAAGCGTCGCGCCAGGATCGTGAAGAAATACGCGGCCAAGCGGTCTCAGCTCAAGGAGCTGATCCGCAGCCCAAAGACTTCACCCGAGGAGCGTGTGGCCGCGCAAGCGAAGCTGCAGAAACTGCCGCGGGACGCGAGTCCGTCGCGCGCGCGCAATCGCTGCGCCATCACGGGCCGTTCCCGCGGGGTGTATCGCAAGTTTGGTCTGGCGCGCGTGAAGATTCGCGAGGTCGCAAACCGGGGCGAGATCCCGGGCCTCTCGAAGGCGAGCTGGTGAGGAGCGCCGTATGAGCATGACCGATCCAATCGCGGATCTACTGACGCGCATCCGCAATGGCCAGTCTTCGGGCAAGGCGGAGGTGCAGCTTACCTCGTCGAAGCTCAAGACGGCCATCGTCAAGGTGCTGAAGGACGAGGGCTACATCGCCGACTTCCGTCTCGATGGCGAGACCGGCAAGCCGACGCTGACCATCGGCCTGAAGTATTACGAGGGCCGTCCGGTGATCGACCGCCTCGAGCGGGTGAGCCGCCCGGGTCTGCGCATCTATCGCGGCAAGGACGAGCTGCCCAAGGTCTTGGGCGGCATGGGCACGGTGATCGTCTCCACCCCGAAGGGCGTCATGACCGACCGGCAGGCGCGCTCCATCGGCCAGGGTGGCGAAGTGCTGTGCATCGTCGCCTGATCGGAGAGTCAACCCATGTCTAGAGTTGCCAAAGCTCCGGTCGCACTGCCTCAGGGCGTGACCGCCACGGTGGCCGACGACTCGGTCACGGTCAAGGGCGCCAAGGGGTCCCTCAGCCTCACTCTCGTTCCCGGCGTGTCGGTGGTGCAGGTCGAGAAGAACCTCACGGTCGAGTACAGCGATCCGGTGAAGGCGCGCATGCACGCCGGCTCGACCCGCGCGCACCTGGCCAACATGGTGCTCGGGGTCTCCAAGGGCTACGAGAAGAAGCTCGAGCTGGTGGGCGTGGGCTTCCGCGCCCAGGTGCAGGGCAAGAGCCTCAACCTCACGCTCGGGTTCTCGCATCCGGTGAGCTTCCCCATCCCGGAGGGCATCACCATCGAGACTCCGAGTCAGACCGAGATCCTGGTCAAGGGCATCGATGTCCAGAAGGTCGGCCAGGTGGCCGCCGAGATCCGCGACATCCGCCCGCCCGAGCCCTACAAGGGCAAGGGCGTGCGCTATGGCGGCGAGCAGATTTCCCTGAAAGAGGGGAAGAAGAAATGACGATTACGAAGAAGGAGCGGCGTCAGCGCCGCGCCGTCAAGACCCGCGCGCACATCCGCGATCTCGGTGTGGCACGTCTCACGGTGCATCGCACGCCGCGGCACATCTACGCCCAGGTGACCGACGCGGGCGGCGCGAAGGTGATCGCGGCGGCCTCGACGCTGCAGGAGGCGGTGCGCACGGGCCTCAAGGGCACGGGCAATGTCGATGCCGCCAAAGCGGTCGGCCGGGCCATCGCGGAGCGCACGCGCGCCGCCGGTGTCACCAAGGTCGCGTTCGACCGGGCGGGATTCCAATACCACGGGCGCGTGAAGGCGCTCGCCGATGCGGCCCGCGACGCGGGCCTCGAGTTCTAAGGTCAGGTACACCCTATGGCAAGATCGGAAAAGGCCCAACCGGCCGACGAGCTCGTCGAGAAGCTGGTCGCGGTCAATCGCACCGCCAAGGTCGTCAAGGGCGGCCGGCAATTCGGCTTCACGGCCCTCACGGTGGTCGGTGATGGTGCCGGGAGCGTGGGCTTTGGTTTCGGCAAGGCCCGCGAGGTGCCGGTCGCCATTTCCAAGGCCATGGCGCAGGCTCGCAAGAGCATGGTCAGCGTGGCCCTGAGGAACAGCACCCTGTATTACGCGGTCAAAGGTGTGCATGGCGCCACGCGCGTGTACATGCAGCCGGCCTCTGAAGGTACCGGCGTCATCGCCGGCGGCGGCATGCGCGCGGTGCTCGAATGCGCCGGCGTGCGCAACGTGCTCGCCAAGAGCTACGGCTCGCGCAATCCGATCAACGTGGTGCGCGCCACGGTCAAGGCGCTAGCCCAGATCCGATCGCCCGAGGACATCGCCGCCAAGCGTGGCAAGACGGCCGAAGAGATCATGGGCTGAAGCACATGGGCAAGCAAACAATGGCGATCAAGGTGACGCTGGTCAGGAGTCTGCACGGCCAGCTCGCCAACATCGTGGCCTCGGCTCGGGGACTTGGGCTGCGCCGGATCCACCAGACCGTCGAGGTGGCCGACACGCCCGAGAACCGCGGCATGATCCAGACCGCCGGGCACCTGCTGAAAGTCGAGCAGGCCGGCTGAGAGGAACCGATATGCGATTGAACACACTCAAGCCAGCCTCCGGTGCCAAGCGGGCACGGCTGCGCGTCGGACGTGGCGGTTCCGCCGGCCAGGGCAAGACCTGCGGCCGCGGCGTCAAAGGCCAGCGTGCGCGCAAAGGCGGCTACCACAAGGTCGGCTTCGAAGGCGGCCAGATGCCCATTCAGCGCCGCCTGCCGAAGGTCGGCTTTCGCTCCGCACTGGCCGCCACGCGCGCCGAGGTGCGCCTGCACGAGCTGGCCAAGATCGAGGCCGCCGTCATCGACCTCGCGGCCCTGAAGCAGGCCGGCATCGTTCCCGTGACCACCGAGCGCGCCAAGGTGGTGCTTTCGGGCAAGATCGAGAAGGCGATCCAGCTCAAGGGAGTGGCGGTCACCCGCGGGGCGCGCGCGGCCATCGAGGCCGCCGGCGGCAAGATCGAGGCCTGAAGCCCTCCTGATGCTCGTATAGGCTAACCGGAAACCATCGTGGCGAGTACGCTGAACAATCCCGCAGTCGCACTGAGCGAAGCGGCCCGTTTCGGGGAGATCCGATCGCGGGTGCTGTTCCTCGTCGGCGCCATGATCGTCTATCGCATCGGCACCTTCATTCCGGTGCCCGGCATCAACCCGGTCGAGGTGGCGCGCTTCTTCAGCGAGAAATCCGGCACGATCCTCGGCATCGTCAACATGTTCTCCGGCGGCGCGCTCGCGCGCCTGTCGATCTTCGCCATGGGAGTGATGCCCTATATATCGGCATCCATCATCATCCAGATGATGTCCATGGTGGTGCCGAGCCTGATCGAGCTGCGCAAGGAAGGCCAGGCCGGTCAGCGCAAGATGACCGACTACACCCGCTGGGGCACCGTCGTGCTCGCCGTGTTCCAGTCCTTCGCGGCCGCCGGCGCCCTGGAGAAGGGCGGCATGACCCTCGTCGGCGGCTGGCAGTTCCTGTTCACCGCCACGGTGACCATGACCACCGGCACGGTGTTCCTGATGTGGCTCGGCGAGCAGATCACCGAGCGCGGCATCGGCAACGGCATCTCCATGATCATCCTGGCCGGCATCGTCGCCGGCCTTCCGGGGGCGATCAGCAGCACCGCCGAGGCGGTGAGCTCGGGCTCCATGCAGGGTCCCTTTGCGCTGCTGCTCATCATCCTGGTGGTCGGCACCACCGCATTCGTGGTGTTCATGGAGCGCGCCCAGCGGCGCATCGCGGTCAACTACGCCAAGCGCCAGGTGGGCCGGCGCATGTACGCCGGCCAGAGCAGCAACCTGCCGTTCAAGATCAACATGTCCGGCGTGATCCCGCCGATCTTCGCCTCGAGCATCCTGCTGATGCCGGCGACCATGGCGAGCTTTCTCGGCACCGGCGCCAAGGGCGGCGTCGCCAGTTTCATGCAGGACGTCTCCGCGGCGCTCGGCTATGGCCAGCCCCTGTACATGCTCCTGTACGGCGTGCTGATCATTTTCTTCACGTTTTTCTACACCGCGCTGGTGTTCAATTCGCGCGAGACGGCCGACAACCTCAAGAAGTCGGGCGCGTTCATCCCGGGCATCCGCCCGGGCCTGCACACGGCCGAGTACATCGACAAGGTGCTCACCCGGCTGACGTTGTGGGGCGCGCTCTACGTGGCCGCGGTCTGCCTGCTGCCCATGTTCCTGATCGCGCGGGAAGGCGTGACCTTCAATTTCGGCGGCACCTCGCTGCTGATCGTCGTGGTGGTGGTCATGGACTTCATGGCTCAGCTTCAGGCACACCTGATGTCCCACCACTATCCGGGCCTCCTCAAGAAAGCCAACCTGCTCGGCTATGGCCGGCAAGGACAGGGGGGATGATGCGGCGGCCTTTCCAGCCGGCGCGAAGCGCCGCCAGAGGGTGCGGGTCGCCTCGACCCGCGGGACAGTTGCGCGCAGCGCATGAGAAATCGCTATGAAAGTCAGACCTTCGGTCAAGAAAATGTGCAGGAACTGCAAGATCGTGCGCCGCAGGCGCGTGGTTTACGTCATCTGCTCGGACCAGCGCCACAAGCAGAGGCAGGGTTGATCCTTTTCGGTTAAACTATCGCGTTTTTCGCGCGGTTTTTGGTACAGCAAAATGGCACGCATAGCCGGCATCAATATCCCTCTGAACAAGCACGTGTGGGTCGGGCTCACGCACATCTACGGCGTGGGGCGCGCGCGCGCGCTCTCTGCCTGCCAGGCCGCAGGCATCAAACCGGAAACCAAGGTCAAGGATCTCACCGAGGCCGAGATCAATGCCGTCCGCTCCCAGATCGCCAAATTCGCCGTGGAAGGCGACCTCAGGCGCGAGGTGTCCATGAACATCAAGCGACTGATGGACCTCGGCTCCTACCGCGGCATCCGCCATCGCCGGGGACTGCCGGTCAATGGCCAGCGCACCCGCACCAATGCGCGTACGCGCAAGGGTCCGCGCAAGCAGGCGGTGAAGCTGAACGCGCCTCCGGGCAGGGCATAACCGCAGGAATTTGAACCATGGCTGATCAGAAACAGGGCGGCGGCGCCGCCAAGAAGCCCAAGAAGGCGCGCAAGAACGTGCTGGATGCGATTGCGCACGTGCACGCCTCGTTCAACAACACCATCATCACGATCACCGACCGCCAGGGCAACACCCTGTCCTGGGCCACGTCCGGGGGCTGCGGCTTCCGCGGCTCGCGCAAGAGCACCCCGTTCGCCGCGCAGGTCGCGGCGGAGAAGGCCGGCGTCGCAGCACAGGAGCACGGCGTGAAGAACGTCGAAGTGCGCGTCGGTGGCCCGGGTCCCGGTCGCGAGTCCGCCGTCCGTGCGCTGAACGGTTGCGGTCTGAAGATCACCAGCATCGCCGACGTCACGCCGATCCCGCACAACGGCTGCCGTCCCCCGAAGAAGCGCAGAGTTTAAAGCGCTTCGGAAGTCCGCAAGAGAGCCCATTAAGAGAGACCATCCAGCATGGCGCGTTATCTAGGTCCCACGTGTAAGCTCGCTCGCCGCGAGGGCACGGATTTGTTTCTGAAGAGCGGTGTCAAGCCCCTCGAGAGCAAGTGCAAGCTGAGCGTAACGCCGGGCGGCGTGAAGGGAGACCGGCGTCAGCGCCTCTCCGACTACGGCCTGCAGTTGCGCGAGAAGCAGAAGCTCCGCCGCATGTACGGCGTGCTCGAGCGCCAGTTCGGCAACTACTACACCGAGGCCGCGCGCCGCGCCGGCTCGACCGGCGAGAACCTGCTGCGCCTGCTGGAGTGCCGCCTCGACAACGTCGTGTATCGCATGGGCTTCGCCGTCACGCGCGCCGAAGCGCGCCAGCTGGTCAGCCACAAGGGCATCAACGTCAACGGCCGGGCGGTGACCATCGCCTCCTACCAGCTCAAGGCCGGCGATACCGTCGAGGTGCGCGAGAAGGCGCGCAAGCAGCTGCGTATCCAGAATGCGCTCAGCATCGCCCAGCAGGTCGGGCTTCCCGAGTGGGTTGAAGTGAGCGACAAGGATTTCCGCGGCGTGTTCAAGGCGGCCCCGGGCCGGGATGATGTCCTGCCGGACATCAACGAAAACCTGGTCGTGGAGCTGTATTCGAAGTAATCGGCCGGATCGCCGGCGGCGCTCGCCGCAGGCGGCCTCGGGCCATCAGGTTTCGGTTTGCGCCGGCTATCGGCCGGCAAGGTGAGACTGCAATGCAGGGATCCGTCACAGAGTTCTTGAAGCCGCGCGTGGTGAAGGTGCAGCCCGTTGCCCCTCGCCAGGCACGGGTGACCATCGAGCCGTTCGAGCGCGGCTTCGGCCATACGCTCGGCAACGCGCTGCGCCGCGTGCTGCTCTCGTCCATGCCCGGCAGTGCCGTCACGGAGGTCGAGATCGACGGCGTGCTGCACGAGTACACCAGCATAGAGGGTGTCCAGGAAGACGTCGTCGACATCCTGCTCAATCTCAAGTCCGTCGCCATCCGCATGCACACGCGCGACAACGCCGAGCTGCGCCTGCACAAGAAGGGTCCGGGCCCGGTGACCGCCGGCGACATCCAGACCGACCACGACATCGAGGTCGTCAATCCGGATCTGGTGATAGCCAACCTGACGCAGGCGGGCGAGCTGAGCATGACGTTGCGCGTCGAGCGCGGCCGCGGCTACCGCCCGGCCGCCGCCCGCGCGAGCTTCGAGGAGCAGACCCGCCCGATCGGCCGGCTGCAGCTCGACGCCTCCTTCTCGCCCGTGCGCCGCGTGACCTACGCCGTGGAGGCCGCCCGCGTGGAGCAGCGCACCGACCTCGACAAACTGGTCATCGATATCGAGACCAACGGCACCATCGACGCCGAAGAGGCCATCCGCCGCGCCGGCAGCATCCTCAAGGACCAACTGTCGGTGTTCGTCGACCTGCAGGGCGAGGAAGAGACCGCCACCAAGGTCACCGAGATGCAGTTCGACCCGATCCTGCTGCGGCCCGTGGACGAGCTCGAGCTCACGGTGCGCAGCGCCAACTGCCTCAAGGCGGAGAACATCCACTACATCGGCGATCTGGTGCAGCGCACCGAGGTCGAGCTGCTGCGAACGCCGAACCTCGGCAAGAAGTCGCTCACCGAGATCAAGGAAGTCCTGCACAGCCACGGACTCATGCTCGGCATGCGGCTCGACGGCTGGCCCCCGGCCAGCCTCAAGCACGCCGAAGAACACACGATCTAAGGATTCTTGCAATGCGCCACCACCTCACGGGCCGGCAACTGTCCCGCAACAGCCCGCACCGGCACGCGCTGATGCGCAATATGAGCGTCTCGCTTCTGCGCCACGAGACCATCCGCACCACCCTGCCCAAGGCCAAGGAGCTGCGGCGCGTGGTCGAGCCCCTGATCACGCTCGGCAAGAGCGATGGCGACGCCAACCGGCGGCTGGCGTTCGCGCGCCTGCGGGATGCCGAGATCGTGGAGAAACTGTTCAACGACCTGGGTCCCCGCTTCAAGAAGCGCCCCGGCGGATATACGCGGATTCTGCGCATGAACCCCCGTCCGGGCGATGCGGCGCCGATGGCGCTGATGCAGCTGGTCGACGGTCCGCTCGCCGCCGAGCCGGTCGAGGCGCCGGCGGAAGAGGGCAAGAAGAAGCCCCGCCGCAAGGCCAAGGCGGCGGAGCCCGCCGCGGAGGCGCCGAAGAAGCCCCGGCGCCGCAAAGCCAAGGCTGCCTGAGCTCTCACGGGCACCCCGAGTGAAGGGCCCGCCGCGCAAGCGGCGGGTTTTTTGATTTTTGCGGTCCGACCGCTGTTCGACTACGCTCTCGCCCGTGATTCCCCGGGGAGGATCGTCCATGAGCCTCGCATCCGAGTTCAAAGAATTCGCCGTCAAGGGCAACATGATCGACATGGCGGTCGGCATCGTGATCGGCGCGGCATTCGGCAAGGTCATCAGCAGCCTGGTTGCCGACGTCATCATGCCTCCGTTGGGCCTGCTGATCGGGCGGATCAGCTTTGCCAAACTGGCGGTGCAGATCGGTACCAATGGCGCCGGCAAGCCGGTGGAGCTGACGTACGGGCTGTTCATCCAGGCGATCTTTGATTTCGTCCTGATCGCCCTGGCGATCTTCGTCATGGTCAAGCTGATCAACCGGCTGAAGCGGGCTCCGCCGCCGGCCCCGGCCGCGCCGCCGCCGCCGACGAAGTCCGAGGAGCTGCTCGGCGAGATCCGCGACCTGCTGGCGAAGCGGTAAGCGTCGGTACGCGCCCGGGAAAATTCGCTCAGCAGCCGCGTTCCCTAGCTACGATGCTGCTCGGCGCGGAACGCCTCGCGGGTGAGGTTCTCGCAGCCCGTTGAGGTCACCGCCAGGTCGTCCTCGATCCGGATGCCGCCGAAGCGCCGGAGCTGCTCGACCCGCGACCACTTGATCAGGCGCGAGCGCCCGTCCCCCCGCGCCGCTTCCAGCAGCTGGTCGATGAAGTAGATCCCCGGCTCCATGGTGACCACGAAGCCTTCCTCCAGGGTGCGGGTCAGGCGCAGGTGGGGATGTCCCTTCGGCCTGGGGATGTCCCCGTCCTCCGGCGAGCGCATGAAGCCGCCCGCGTCGTGCACCATGAGTCCCAGCAGATGGCCGATACCGTGGGGCAGGAACACACTGGTCACGCCCGCGGCCAGCGCCTCATCGGCGTCACAAGTGACGAGCTCCGCTTCCTGGAGCACCTGCGCGGTCAGTCTGTGCGCATGCAGATGCACGTCGCGCCAGTCCACACCCGCGCGAACGCCTTTGCACAGCGCCTGCTGCATCGTGTCCGTGCGGGCAATCAGCGCGGAAAAGTCCGCATCGCCCGCCGAATAGGTCCGGGTGATGTCGCTGGCATACCCGGCGAACTCCGCCCCGGCGTCGATCAGCAGGGAATGCCGGACGGCGGGAGCGGTCTTCTCCAGCACCTGGTAGTGCAGCACCGAGCCGCCGTCGTTGAGGGCAATGATGGGGTTGTACGGCAGCTCCTGCTCGCGCAATCCGCAGGCTGCGAGAAAGGCCAGCTCGATGCCGAACTCGGACTCGCCCGCGGCAAAGGCCCGCTCGGCGGCCAGGTGTCCGCGGGCGCCCAGGCGGCTGGCTTCGCGCAGGCAGGCGAGCTCGTAAGGAGATTTTACCGCACGGCCAAAGTCCAAGTGCCGGATGAGGTGGGCAGGGTTGTGGGCGGCCACGCCCCAGGTACCGAGCTCGGCGAAGGGCTCGCCTACGTAGGCCGTGGTGCCCAAGTCCCCCGGCAGCAGGGCACGGGCCGATTCCAGATCAGCACAGGTCCGGATGTCGAAGCAGGCGGTCCAGTAGCCTTCGGGCGGCACCGGCGGCTTGTACCAGTAATCCCTGGGCTGGGTGAACACCAGAACCGGACGCCGGTCCGGCTCGAAATACACGAAGCAGTCCGGCTCGGCGAGCGGTGTCCAGACCTTGAAGGGTGAATTGACCTCGAAGGGGTAGGTCCTGTCGTCCTGGAACACGAGCTGGAGCGAGCCGGAGTGCACCAGCAGAGCCCGATAGCCACATGCGGCCAGCGCTTGAGCTGAGCGGCGGCAGACGGCCTCCAGGTGGGAGGCGAAGAGCTCAGCGAGCCGATTTGCGGGCGGGGTGATCGTGGCGCCGGACATATTCGTCCTCCCTAAGCGATGGCAGTGGATTGTAAGCGCACCCGGTCCGCGGGGCGAGGCGCGCTGTCGGCTGTGAGCGACAGCGCGCCGGTTTCAAATCACACCATTACCCGATAGAATGCTTGACCGCGCGACCCGTGAAGGAATCGCGGAACGACTACAACTCGTTCAAGTTCCAATAAATGTGTTTCACCAGCTCTCACTCCACCGGGGTATCATCGATGAATATGAAAGTTGCTCTTAGCGCGCTCGCCGCCGCTATGCTGTTGGCCGCCTGCGCCAAGCAGCCGGCCACCACCAGCACGCCCGCCTCGACGCCGCCGGCCAGCACCACCACCCCTGCTCCGTCCAGCGGCAGCATGAGCAATGGCACCAGCAGCGGCACCACGGGCAGCGGCGCCAGCAGCGGCACGGGTACCGGCAGCGGCAGCACCGGTAGCGGCAGCAGTGGCACCCCGCCGCAGAAACAGTAAGGCAGAACTAAGTAAGCGATAGATCGCTGGGGCGGACAGCCGCCCCAGCCGACCTCCGCATGCCACAGCCCGCCTCGGTCCGTTCGCGCGGATCAGGCGGGCTGTGTTTTTTGTATGTGCTGCGCGCGCCGGGAAGAGTCAGATTCGCCGCTTCAGGGGATTCCCAGTAACGGGCGTAGCCATTCCCCGGTGTGCGAGCGCGCCTGGGCAGCCACTGCCTCGGGCGTGCCGCAGGCCACGATCTCGCCGCCCCCGTCGCCTCCTTCCGGTCCCAGATCGATCAGCCAGTCGGCGCTCTTGATGACTTCGAGGTTGTGCTCGATGACCACGATGGTATTGCCCTGGTCCCGCAGCCGGTGCAGAACCTTGAGCAGCTGCGCAACATCGTGGAAGTGCAGTCCCGTGGTGGGCTCGTCCAGGATGTAGAGCGTGCGGCCGCCGGAGTGCTTGGCCAGCTCGCGCGAGAGCTTCACCCGCTGCGCCTCGCCGCCCGAGAGCGTGGTCGCGTTCTGTCCCAGGTGCAGATAGGACAGTCCCACTTCGCACAGCGTCTTCAACCGGCCCGCCACCGCCGGCACGTTCTGGAAGAACTGCCGCGCTTCCTCCACGGTCATCTCCAGCACGTCGTGGATGGTGCGGCCCCGGTAGCGGATCTCCAGCGTCTCCCGGTTATAGCGTTGTCCGTGACAGACGTCGCACGGTACGTAGACATCGGGTAGGAAGTGCATCTCTACCCGGATGACCCCGTCTCCCTGACACGCCTCGCACCGTCCGCCCTTGACGTTGAAGCTGAAACGTCCTGCCTCGTATCCACGGGCGCGCGCTTCGGGGACGGCGGCGAACAGCTGCCGGACCGTGGAGAAGAGATTGGTGTAGGTGGCGGGGTTGGAGCGGGGCGTGCGGCCGATCGGGCTCTGGTCGATGTCGATGACCGATTCGATCTGCTCCAATCCTTCTATCTGCTCACAGGGCGCCGCCGCGGCGCTCGTGCCGCCATTGACACGGGCAACCGCGTGGTTGAACAGCGTGTCGATGATCAGCGTCGACTTGCCCGAGCCCGATACGCCGGTGACGCATGTCAGGAGGCCCAGGGGGATCTCCGCGGTGACGTGGCGAAGATTGTTCCCCGAGGCGCCACGGATACGGATCTGCCGTTCCGGAGAGCCAGGCACCCGCCGCTGCGGCAAGGGAATGCGAAGGCTGCCGCTCAGATACCGCCCGGTCAGCGAGGCTTCGCTCGCCTGGATCTGCGCGGGCGTGCCGCGGGCGACGACCTGCCCGCCGTGCGCTCCGGCGCCGGGCCCCAGGTCGACCACGTAGTCCGCTTCGCGGATCGCTTCTTCGTCGTGCTCCACCACGATCACCGTGTTGCCCTGATCGCGCAGCCGTTTGAGCGTGGCGAGGAGCCTGCGATTGTCGCGCGGGTGCAACCCGATGGAGGGCTCGTCCAGGATGTACATCACCCCGGTCAGCCCAGAGCCGACCTGGCTCGCCAGCCGGATGCGCTGCGCCTCCCCGCCGGAGAGCGTCTCGGCGCTGCGATCCAGCGTCAGATACTTCAGCCCCACGTCGGCCAGAAAGCGCAGCCGCTCGGCGACTTCGCGGACGATCTGGCCCGCCACCTCGCCGCGCCAGCCGGGGAGCGCGAGCGAGCTGAAAAACTCCAATGCCTTCTGCACGTCGAGCTCCGTCAGCCGCGGCAAGGTCCTCTCTCCGATGAATACCGAGCGTGCCGCGAGGCACAGGCGCGTGCCCTGGCACTCCGGGCAGGTCCTCGGACTGAGGTATCGCGACAGTTCCGCCCGCACGGCGCCCGACTCGGTCTCGCGGTAGCGCCGCTCGAGGTTCGGCAGAATCCCCTCGAAGGGGTGGCGCTTCACGACTGTGCGCTTGCCTGCCCCCGCGCCGTAGCTGAATTCGATCGCTTCCTCACCGCTGCCCTCGAGCAGGATCCGGCGCACCCGCTCCGGCAGCTCGGCCCAGGGCGTTTCTATGTCGAAGCCATAATGGCGGGCCAGGGACTGGATGAGCTGAAAGAAATGCTGGTTGCGCCGGTCCCAGCCGCGCACCGCGCCGCTGGCCAGCGAAAGGTCCGGGTGGCCCACGACCCGCCTCGGGTCGAAGAACTGCTGCGTCCCGAGGCCGTCGCAGGCCGGGCAGGCCCCGACCGGATTGTTGAAGGAGAACAGCTTGGGCTCGAGCGGGGGCACGCTGTAGCCGCAGATCGGGCAGGCGTGGCGGCTGGAGAACACCAGCTCATCCGCCTCCCGCATGCCCTCGGTGGGCGGCTGCTCCTGCGCCTGGGCGGGACTTTCGGCGCCTGCGGTCCGATCGAGGAGTATCACCCGCGCGAGCCCGTCAGAGAGCCTCAGCGCCGTCTCGAAGGACTCCGCCAGCCGCTGCTGCGCATCCGGTCTCAGCCGTATCCGGTCGATGACCGCCTCGATGGTGTGCCTGCGCCTGGGATCGAGCTCCGGAAGCGCATCCATCTCATGGATGCGCCCGTCGATGCGCACGCGCACGAACCCCTGGCCGCTCAGCGCCGCGAGAGCCTCGGCGTGCCCGCCCTTGCGGTCCGTCACCACGGGCGCCAGCAGCGCGATGGCCGTCCCGGCGGGCAGCTTCAGGATCTGGTCGACCATCTGGCTGACCGTCTGCGCCTCCAGTGCAATGCCGTGCTCGGGGCAGCGCGGCACGCCCGCGCGGGCGAACAGCAGCCTCAGGTAGTCGTAGATCTCCGTGACCGTGCCGACCGTGGAGCGCGGGTTGTGCGAGGTGGCCTTCTGCTCGATGGCGATGGCGGGCGAAAGACCGTCGATGTGCTCCACATCGGGCTTGTCCATGACCGAGAGGAACTGCCGGGCATAGGCCGAGAGCGACTCCACGTACCGGCGCTGTCCTTCCGCGTACAGGGTGTCGAAGGCGAGCGAGGACTTGCCCGAACCGGACAGCCCCGTGATCACGATCAGCCGCTCGCGCGGCAGATCGAGATCGATGGCCTTGAGGTTGTGCGTGCGGGCGCCGCGGATGCGAATCTCTTGCATGACCACCCAGTGTACGCGCTGGCGGCCCGCCGGCGCCCCTGGCCCTCGGGGCAACCAAGCGGCCTGCATCCCGCCCGCCCGGGTAAAGCCCCGGGGGCAGGCCGTTGGCCCGAAATGCGCATATCTACGCGTTCGCGGCAGCTTTGCCGCTTCGCGCCGGCTTGGGGGCCGTCTACAATGGCGGCCTTTTCCGGAGGGCTAACTCATGGCGCGTGGCATCAATAAGGTCATTCTCATCGGTAATCTGGGCGCCGACCCCGAGACCCGCGCCATGCCCTCGGGCAGCTCGGTCGCGAACCTGCGCATCGCCACCACCGAGGCCTGGCGCGACAAGCAAAGCGGCGAGCAGCAGGAGCGCACCGAGTGGCACCGGGTGGCCATGTTCGGCCGCCTGGCCGAGATCGCCGGCGAATACCTGCGCAAGGGATCCCAGGTCTATATCGAGGGGAGCCTGCGCACCCGCAAATGGCAGGACAAGCAGGGCAACGAGCGCTACAGCACCGAGATCGTCGCCAACGACATGCAGATGCTCGGCGGGCGGGGCGGTTCCGGCGCCGGCTCCTCCGGTGGCGGCTCGGCCGCGGGCTCACGCCAGCCGCCCCCGGATGACGCCGGTCCCTCCGGCGGCCCGAGCGAGGGGAGCGCGACCGATTTCGACGACGACATTCCGTTCTAGGCTGTAGCACTGTCATTTGCCCAACCTCGACGGTGCTCCGTGCGGGGGGAGGGCCTTGCCGCACATCCCCGTAGGATGCGTCGTCTTGCGCGTGGAGGCGGTGACTGCCGCTTTTGCGGCCGTTGCGCAGTCGATGCGTTCCACCACCCTGGTGGCGCGCCATTCAATTGCCCGACAAGGGCGCCGCGGTCGGCCAGAGCCCCCTAATCATCGACGTTGCGACGCAACGCCTTGATGTTGCCGCGCCTGACCTTGCTGTCGAGGCGTCGCCGCCGGGAGCCGGCGGATGGCTTCGTCGCGATGCGCTTCTTGTGCACGATGGCCGCGCCGCGAATGAGTTCCCGCAATCGCTCGAGCGCGGCGGCGCGATTCCGCTCCTGAGTGCGGTGCTGCTGCGCCTTGATGATCAGTATGCCTTCCCTGGTGATGCGGTGATCGGACAAGCGCAACAGCCGCTCCTTGTAATCGGTGGGGAGCGAAGAGGCGGCGATGTCGAATCGCAGATGAATCGCGCTGGACAGCTTGTTGACAGCCTGACCGCCCGCGCTTTGGGCGCGCATGGCCTTCAGCTCGATTTCCTCCAAAGGAATGCTGACGTGGGAGGAGATCTCCAGGGTGTTGTCGCGGCGCATGCGTGGAATTATATGGCGCTGGTGCGATGACTGCACTCCGCCTCTGAATCCTGGCATCGAGCGCGTTGCGCAAGCGGCGCACGCCCGTGCGCAGCCGCGAATCCCCACACCACTCCTCAGCCGACCACGGGGTTATGGATCAGATTCTCGCACTGCAATGGGTGCGGACCAATATCGCGCACGTTGGGGGTGACCCGGACGAGATTACCGTCTTCAGCGAGTCGGCCGGTGGCATGGATACTGGCCTGCTCATGGTTTCCAGCGCGCGATCGAGGAAAGCGGCTCGCCCATGCACCCGGGCACAGAGCCTCCCGCCAAGGCCGAGCTGGCGGCTGCGCGCCTCGTCGCCGACCTGGGCGCGCGGCCAGGGGCTTAAGGCCGCACCGAAGACGGTAATCGCGTCTGCGAATACGAATTCAACCGTCCGCTTCCGCGACTCCGCCACGCGTTCCACGACGCAGATCCGCCGTACGTGTTCGGCTATTTTCCAAAAGATTGGGACCTGCCCGGCCCCGTCAACGCGACGGACCGCCGGCTCTCGAACGTCATGCAGCGATATTGGACGAACTTCGCCAAGACCGGCGACCCCGATGCGCCAGGGCCGCCCCACTGGCCACGGTTTGGTCCCGACGCCCGCTATCTCCAGTTCCTGAGCAGCAGCCGGGTGAAACCCGCGCACGGTCTCCGCCGCGCTCAATGCACTCTGTATCGCAGGTGGTTTGAGGCGCGGATTCACCTCGTGCCCCGCTCGTAACGGGGGAGATGATTTCCTGGAACCCCAGAAAGGAAACATACGATCGTGCCGGATATGCGATGGCAAACGACCGAGTAAATCTATACATTCGGAACCGAAAAGCGGAATGGCACTTACCAAGACTTTTTTTAGTCGCTCAGACTCAGTGAGATGTAGTTTGGACCCCAAGGAGCCATTCGCTGGTAACGGGGTCTCCGCCCGAAGCAGAGGTTCGTGTATGCCTAATCGTGAGGTGTCCGCTGCCTATTGCCGTGCTTTCCTGTCAATTCGGGAAACCCCATGCGTCGTCGCGATCTATTGAAGTCCGCCGTGACTGGCGCCGCCGTACTCGTCCTGCACCCGACCTTCGCACTTACCGAGGGCAAACTTGCATTGTCGGAAGCATTCGCCGCGCTGGAACACCAGCATGGCGGCCGCCTCGGTGTGGCGGTGCTGGATACCGGAACTGGCCGCCGCTGTGCGCATCGCGGGAACCAGCGGTTCCTGATGTGCAGCACCTTCAAGCTGCTGTTGGTCGCAGCCGTGTTGGCGCGTGTAGACCACGGCGAGGAACGCCTTGAGCGGCGCGTCGTGTTCAAAAAGTCTGCATTGCTCGATTGGGCGCCGGTCACCAAACTGCACGCAGGCCCCCCGGGCATGCCGATCGCGGCATTGTGCAAGGCGGCGATCACCATGAGCGACAATACCGCCGCGAACCTGCTGCTGCAGGCCATTGGCGGTCCTGCCGCGGTGACACATTATGCACGAAGCCTGGGCGATCCCGTGACGCGGCTGGATCACGCCGAGCCCGCGCTCAACCGCCCAGACGGCGAGTTGGATACCACCACGCCATGGGCGATGCTCGGCGACATGCACAGACTGCTGCTGGGCGATGTGCTGACGGACGCATCGCGTGAGCGATTGACGGATTGGTTGCGGCATTGCCAGACCGGCGCGGATTCGTTGCATGCCGGTTTGCCGTCCGACTGGCGCGAAGGCGACAAGACGGGTTCCGGTGATACCACCACCAACGACGTCGCCATCCTGTGGCCGCCGCGGCGCAAGCCGCTGCTGGTGACTTCGTATTACGAGAATGCCGACAGTTCGGCCCATCAGCGTTATGCGGTGCTGGCCAACATAGGGCGGATCGTGGCTGCGCTGTGACGCACAGGCATTCCTTCCGGCCGCGCGCCGCGTCGAGCCGTCAGTCGCTTGGGGGCGGCTTTCGTATCAGGGCGACAGGCTGCCACCGGCCTTTGCCGGGCCGCCGTGAGCGTGCGGGCGCAGGGACAACAAGCCCGTTGAAAATTCCATCGGCGCGAAACCATACGGCGCCCTCGCGCTATCCCTGGCGTGCGGATCAACTGGTCTGTGGAGCACTTGCCTAAACGCGGGGTGACGGTCGAGGCGAGCGACCGCTTTGCGGCGATGTGACTGCGATGGTGAACGGCCGGTTATGGGCGCAAACCTTCGAATATTTAGCGCAGGAGCGAGCCGGGTACGAACCGAAACCATGAACTGTGCCATGAGGGCATCGTGCGGCGGATCTGCATCCAACGGACACGTTCGAGCCATTGCCGCCGATCGCTAGTGTCTGCTCGCCGGTAAGCTACCGCCGAATCGTGCCGGCACTGACGCTCCGACGCGCACGCTCCTCCCCCTTGCATACCGTCAGTCCGTGTGTTAAACACTGAACCATATGGTTCAGTATACCCGGACTGGCTTCGACGCTTCATTTGCCGCGCTCTCGGACAGCACCCGACGCGGCATTCTGGAGCAGCTCGGGCGTTCAGATGCTTCAATCACAGACCTTGCCGAGAAGTTCCGCATGACCCTCACTGGCATGAAGAAGCATGTCGGCGTCTTGGAGCGGGCGGGGCTCGTCACCACCGAGAAGGTCGGGCGCGTTCGGACCTGCAAGCTCGGCCTGCGCCGCCTCGAAGAAGAGGCGGCATGGATCGAGGGGTACCGCCGCCTCTGGGACGCACGCTTCGACGAGCTGGACGGGGTTGTCGAGGAACTGAAGCGGAAGGAGAAGGCCGATGGGCGCAACAAGAGAGAGTGAGCCTACCCCCATGAAAAACCGCACGACAGTCGAACGAAAATCCGAGCGCGAGCTGGTCGTCACGCGAACCTTCAACGCTCAGGCGCGTATCGTTTTCGAGGCGTGGACCAAGCCCGAGCTGCTCCGGCGGTGGTGGGCGCCGAAGTCGTTTGGAATATCCTTTCTTTCCTGCGAGGCCGATGTTCGTGTGGGGGGCACGTATCGTTTCGTGTTTGGCCACGCCGCCTCAGAGCAGCCCATGGCGTTCTTCGGCAGGTACATCGACGTGACGCCGCACTCGCGCCTCGTCTGGACGAATGACGAGGGTGGTGAAGGTGGACCCGTCACCACGGTGACCTTTGAAGAAAGAGGTGGCAAGACGCTGGTCGTGATGCACGATCTCTATCCCTCGAAGGAAGCTCTCGACGCCGCCATCGCCTCCGGGAGCACGAGTGGAGCAGGCGAGTCGTTTGAGCAATTGGACGAACTTCTCGTCACCGTGGGCGCGAGCGCGGGACTCTCATGAAGGCGTCGACCTCGACGGCACGAGCCGCTTGATATTCGGCTCCGGCGGTTGCCGCTTTGGCCGAGCCGTCCGCGGCCGCTGCCATGGCAGTGGAGGGAAGCGCCACAGAGGCGCCGACCCCGGCCGTGGCGCCAAGAAAACGACGTCGAGTAATGGGCATCGAGCTCTCTCCTTGCAAGGTACCGGTCAACATGGCGGACGGAGGAGTGTAAAGATAACAAACCCGGCTCTCTGTGCGGCACGGACTCGACTGTCGCCGGCTCGTAGAGACGGGCGAGCCCGCTGCCTGACTTTGATCGCATGCTTCCCCACGAGATTGCGAACGGTTGCCCGAGCCGTGGCCATTCCTCGAATCGGCGGTAGTCGGCCGGCTCAACGTCATGCGCATCCATGTCCGTGCGTTCCGCTTCAGCGAGCATCTCGCGGGCGATCCGCGGCGTGACGCTCGATTAGCCGCCGCTCGCTATGACTCGGCGCTCTCGAGCAGTGCCAGACACAGATCCTCGAGCGGCTCGAAGTTCCTCGCCCGCGGCGGCAGCCCCTCGCGGACCAGGCAGATCATGCCGATTCTGAGCGGCCGATCACAGGCGTCAGCCTTCCGGCAGGCGGACAATTTCGCCGACAAAGGGCTGTATTCACGGTATTCCGCGCTTGCAAAGCGCTGGAACGAACATGTGCCGTTCGCCTGCAGCACAGCCAATCCCGGCAGGCTCTCGTCCGGCGTGACGATGGCATCCGGGCAATACCTCGAGAGCGCGACATGAATGACGACTCGGAGCAGATCACGTGTGAGGAGCATGGCACCGCCACTGTGACCTTCGTATGTTCGCATCTCCTTGAAGAGCCGATCCAACGATGGCACTCCGGATGTCCTTCCCCGGAAAATCCCTGGCCTGACGCCTGGTGCGACCGGTGCAATGTCGCCTTTCTGCGCGAGGGCGAGTGGGACGACAAGAACTCCGATGCGATAGACATACGACTTCTATGTCATCACTGCTATGAACTGGCGCGAGGCGCGAGCGTCGCCGGGTTCGAGGAAACAAAATCGGAGGTGTGGCGGTCTTTCGTCCAGAACTGCACGGAGGCGCTGCAGGTCAAGCAGGAGAGGCTCGAGCGAGAGTACTCTCTGGGTCGGTACAAGCGATGGGACTGGGATCAACGGCGCGCGGAACTCGTATTCTCGAACGACGGGGTTCCGGCGGTCGTTGCCACAACCGAGCTCGTCGGTTCGGTATCGATGCAGAGTGGAACCTGGCTTTGGTCATGGGCCAACTCGAGCACGCTCGAGTCGGTCCGATCGCGCATCGAGGCGGTGTACGACGTCGGAGAGAGCAAAGATTTTCCATACCTTACCGTACCCCAATGGCCCGCTGAGACAGTCGACGGGTGGGAGATGGCTGCGGTTGCGGCGCATGTTCTGGATGCCGACGGGGTGTACCGGGCGCCGAACGGTCATGGGTTCGCGTTCCTGGCGCTCTCGCAGGTCAGGAAGGTGCAGTGAAGCCGGTCGGGACCGAAGCGCGGCCGAAGCGAACGGGCGCCCGGGCGGATTGAGGCGACATACGGCCCTTTCCGCCTGGTCTGACTTGACCGGAATCTCAGCTCCGCTGTTCGAGGTCCTCGAGAACTTTCAGGGCTGCTTCGACGCGATCGTCCGGCACGAGCAACCGCACGCCGCCGACTCCGCCCTCCATGCCCGTGCCAATGCCCACCACCGTTGCCGGAATCCCCGCGCCTTCCAGAGCGATCCTTCCCAGATCCGCTTCGAACTGCATGGAGTAGCTTCTGATCGCTTTCATAGAGATTGTCTCCAGGTCTGGCACTGACAGGCGGCCCGAGATCATCGGGCTATTCGAGAGGAGCCATGGCCGGCGCGTTCCCGCGGTCCCGGTCAATCGTTGTAGGCGCGCTCACCGTGCTGGGAAAGGTCCAGACCTTCGCGCTCTTCGTCCTCGCTGACACGCAGTCCGACGGTCGCGTGCAGCAGCTTCAGGATCCCGTACGTCCCCGCGGCACACCAGAGCCCGGCTGCGACCACTCCCAGCGCCTGGGTCTCGACCTGCCGGATCAGATCCATGCCGGGAGCGTAGCCGACCCCGCCGAAGCGCGACGCCACGAACACCCCGGTCAGCATGGTGCCGATCACGCCGCCGACGCCGTGCACCGGCGAGACGTCGAGCGAGTCGTCGATGTGCAGTCTGCGCTTGAGAAATTGTGTCGCGAAAAAGCAGACCAGGCCCGCGCTGGGGCCGATGATCATCGCGCCGAGCGGCCCGACGAACCCCGAGGCCGGTGTGATGGTGCCCAGGCCCGCGACCATGCCGGTGACGATGCCGAGGACGCTCGGCTTGCCGAACTTGAGCCATTCCAACGCCATCCAGGTGAGCGCGGCGGTGGCCGCTCCGAGCTGGGTCACCAGAATGGCCATGGCCGCCGAGCCGTTGGCGGCCAGAGCGCTGCCGCCGTTGAATCCGAACCAGCCCACCCAGAGCAGGCCCGCGCCCAGGACGGTCAACGACATGTTGTGCGGCGGCATGGCCGTGTGAGGAAAGCCCTTGCGCTCCTTGAGCACCAGCGCGCTCACCAGGGCGCCGACGCCGGCGGTGACGTGCACCACGATGCCGCCCGCGAAATCGAGCACGCCGCGCCGCTCGAGCCAGCCGCCGCCCCACACCCAGTGCGTCACCGGCAGATACACCACGATGAGCCACAGGCCGGAAAACCACAGCATGGCGCTGAACTTCATGCGCTCGGCGAAGCCGCCGATCACCAGCGCGGGAGTGATGATCGCGAAGGTGAGCTGGAACATCACGAAGGCCGATTCGGGCGTGTCGCCCCGCAAGGCATTGCGGCCGATGGCATCGAACCAGCCGCCGTGCACCGAGCCGATCAGCGCCTGTGCCGCGCCGCCGTTGCCGAACGCGAGCCCGTAGCCGCCGGCCAGCCACAAAACACTGACCAGACACGTGATCGCGAAGCACTGCATGGCGACCGACAGCACGTTCTTGTTGCGCACGAGCCCCGAGTAGAAGGCGACCAGTCCCGGCAGGGTCATCGCCAGCACGAGCGCGGTGGCGGTCAGCAGCCAGGCTGTGTCGCCCGGATTGGCGGCAGCGGCGGACCGGCCCGCGGCGCAGGCCGGAGGCGAGGCGCACAGGAGCACTGAGGCGGGCGCCGCCATGCCCGCAGCGGAAGCAAATCGTCGCATGAACCCCCTCGAGCCGGCGCACCGCCGGCGTGCTCTTACCCGTCCGAAGTGGCGCGAGCGCCGGCCATTGTCGGGGGCGCGGCGCCGGAAAATCAAGCGTGCGCCGGCCGGGCCTCGTGTCCCGGCGCGCCCGTCACTGCTCGAACGGATCGTCCCGCCGCCACAGGCGCAGCCCGCCGGCGAAGGCGTTGAGGTTGTCGCCGATACGGGCTCCCGCGGGCAGCGCTTTCAGGCGCTTCGAATTGCCGCCGCCGAGCACCACGTAGTCGACTTCGAACACAGCTTTGAGCTGTTCGACGACTTCGGCGACGGTCTTGCGCCATCGCTTCGTGCCCAGGCGCTTTCTGCCGCGCTCCCCCAGGTAGTCCTCGAAGCTGCGGCCGCGCTTGAAGTGTGCGTGGCCGATTTCCATCGACTCGACCGTGCCGTCGAGAATCAGTGTCGTGCCAAGCCCGGTGCCGAGCCCCAGAAACAGCATGCGGCCGCCCTCGTAGCTGCCGAGCGCCTGCATGGTCGCATCGTTGATCACCCGCGTAGGGCGGCCGAAGCTCTTCGCGAAGTCATAATGCACCCAGCCCGGGCCGAGGTTGTGCGGCTCGGAGACGATGCGCCCGCGCAGCACGGGTCCCGGGTAGCCGATCGATACCGCCTCGTACGGCAGGTCCTTGGCCAGCCTGCGCACCTGGCGCGTCATGGCGGCCGCGCTCATCTTCGGGCCCGACTCGAACCGGCGGATTTCCCCTTTGGGGCCCACCCGGAACTTCACGTGGGACCCGCCCACGTCGATCACCAGGATGCGTGCGGGAGAGGGCCGGTGTGGCGTGCGGCGCCCGGGAGGAGTGCGCCGAGGTGGAGTGCGGGTAGCCATGCTGACATTATGACCCGAATCCGCCTCACGGCCCATGGGTGTGGCTCTGGATGGCTTCGCACCGCGCCGACCTCACTGTCGATGATGGCGTTTGTAGGCGGGCAGGCTCTTGAACAGATCGCCCGCCGGGGAGCCGCCCGAGGGCTTGCACGTGACTGTCAACAGCCGGGTTTCTCTGGCGATCTGAGGCTCGGGCATCTGTGCGGGGGAAGCGGACATGAAGTAGCAGTGCTTGCTCACCCATTGAACCCGACGGCCGGTATGCGTTCGATACGATTCTCCCGCGTGCGGCGGCGAGTGGTCGGACAAGCCCTTCAACGCATGGAAAGGGGCTGCGCGCTCGGTAAAGCCAAAGACCGTCTTCGCCTTGGGGGCGAGGACCGCGGCGGCGGCCCGCCGGGCCGCGGCGATCCAGTCGGTCGCGCGGGGGACCTCGATGCGCAACGCCCTCGGCCCGGGCGCGTCCACGGGTTCGCTGATCGGGGCGGTGACCGGCGCTTGCCGGAGCGGCGCAGGCGCGGGAAACGGACGGGGCCGCCGGGTCGGCGGCATCAGGGAGACCATCATCACTGCGGCGGTGCCCGCGTACGGATGAACGGCGAGCGACTGGGTCTCGCTTCCCCGCTATGGACACCGGGCGGCGAGGGCCGGTTCCCCTCCCGGCCGGCCGGCCGCAGGCAGGGCGTCACGGTCCTCCGGGCACGCCGGGGGTCGCTAAGTCATTGAAAATGCTGAACCTGAAAGGAAACGCCGCCCCACGGCCTCACTTCTTGTGCGGCCATTCTTCCCAGGCCTTAAAATCCCCCCCATCCCCTCACCCGAGCGCCATGCTCCGCCACTACTACATCAAGACCTTCGGCTGCCAGATGAACGAGTACGACTCCGCCCGCATGGCGGATGTACTGCGCGAGGGCGTGGGACTCACACCCACCGACGATCCGACACAGGCGGACGTGCTGCTGATGAACACCTGCTCGGTGCGCGAGAAGGCGCAGGAGAAGGTGTTCTCGCTCCTCGGCGAGTGGCGCCGGCTGAAGACGCAGCGTCCGCACGTGCTCATCGGCGTGGGCGGCTGCGTGGCAAGTCAGGAAGGCGAGGCCATTACCGCGCGTGCACCGTTCGTGGACCTGGTCTTCGGCCCCCAGACCCTGCACCGGCTGCCCGACATGATCGGCGAGCTGCACCGCAGCGGCCGTTCGCAGGTCGATGTGAGCTTCCCCGAGATCGAGAAGTTCGACCACCTGCCCGCTCCGCGCGTCGAGGGAACCAACGCCTTCGTGTCCGTGATGGAAGGCTGCAGCAAGTACTGCAGCTTCTGCATCGTCCCGTACACCCGCGGCGAGGAAGTCAGCCGCCCGTTCGAGTCCGTCCTCGAGGAAGTCCGCCAGCTCGCCGCCCAGGGGGTCCGTGAGGTCACCCTGCTCGGTCAGAACGTCAACGCCTACGCGGGGACCATGGCCGACGGAGCGGTGGTGGATCTCGCCACCCTCATCCACCACGTCGCGGCCCTGCCCGGGATCGAGCGCATCCGCTTCACCACCTCCCACCCGGTGGAGTTCGACGACAGCCTGATCGAGGCGTTCGCCCATGTCGACAAGCTCGCCAGCCACCTGCACCTGGCCGTGCAGAGCGGCTCGGACCGGGTGCTCGCGCTCATGAAGCGCGGCTACACCTCGCTCGAATTCAAGGACAAGGTGCGCAGGCTCCGCGCAGTGCGCCCGGACATCAGCATTACCTCCGACATCATCGTCGGCTTCCCCGGTGAGACCGAGCGCGATTTCGAAGCGACTCTCGCTCTCGTGCGCGAGGTCGGCTTCGACCAGTCCTTCAGCTTCCTCTACAGCCGCCGTCCGGGCACCCCCGCGGCCTCACTGCCCGACGACACGCCCCACGAGGTCAAGCAGCGGCGCCTCGAGCGGCTGCAGGCGCAGCTCCAGACCCAGGCCGGCGCCATCAGCGAGCGCATGGTCGGCACCGTGCAGCGCGTGCTGGTCGAGCGGCCGTCGGTCAAGGACGGCCGGGAGCTCGCCGGCCGCACCGAGAACAACCGCTGGATCAACTTCGCCGGCCCCGCGGAGCTGATCGGACGTTTTGCGGACGTGGCCGTGACCGCCGCCCTCGCGCACAGCCTGCGCGGACGCCTGTGCCAGTGACCGTCGCCGACATATCGCGGGAGTTCGCCCTGGAGGCGGACAACGCGCGCCTGGCCAATCTGTGCGGTCCGCTGGATGAGAACCTGCGGCTGCTCGAGGCCCGGCTCGACGTCGAGATCCGCCGGCGCGGCGACAATTTCAAGGTGCGCGGCGCCCGTGCCGGCAGTGCCGAGGATGCGCTGCGCGAGCTGTTCGCGCTCGCCAGGGACGAGGAGGTGACACCCGAGCGCGTGCACCTGACCCTGCGCGAGCACGAGTCCGGCGAGACGCCCGGCGCCGGGTCGGAGGACGCGGGCATCCGTCTGCCGCGCGGCGGCGTGAGGGCGCGCGGCCGTCACCAACGCCAGTACCTCGCCAACATCCGCGGCGGCGATCTGACCTTCGGTATCGGCCCGGCCGGCACCGGCAAGACCTATCTCGCCGTCGCCTGCGCCGTGGAGGCGCTGCAGGCGGAGGCCATCCGGCGCGTCGTGCTGGTGAGGCCCGCCGTGGAGGCCGGCGAGCGCCTGGGGTTCCTGCCGGGGGATCTCACCCAGAAGGTCGATCCGTACCTGCGTCCCATGTACGACGCGCTGTACGAGATGCTCGGCTTCGACCGGGTGTCGCGCTTCATCGAGCGCAACGTCATCGAAGTGGCGCCGCTCGCGTTCATGCGCGGACGCTCCCTGAACGACTCCTTCATCATTCTCGACGAGGCGCAGAACAGCACCATCGAGCAGATGAAGATGTTTCTCACCCGCATCGGCTTCGGCTCGAAGGCGGTGGTGACGGGCGATGTCACGCAGACCGACCTGCCGGCCGGCCGCCAATCCGGCCTGAGCCACGTGATCGACGTGTTGCGCGGCGTCCAGGGAGTGGCGTTTACCTTCTTCGACGCCCACGACGTGGTGCGCCATCCGCTCGTGCAGCGCATCGTGCAGGCTTACGAGTCGCGCCAGGCCGGCGAGCGCAGGGAAGGAGAGCCCTCATGAGCGGTGCCCGCGATGCAGCGCCCGGGACCGCGACCGCCCGATCCTCTTTGCATGTCGACATACAACGGCGTGTACGCGGCTGGGCGCCGCGCCCGGGCGACATCCTGCTTTGGGCCGGCAGTGCGCTCGGACGCCGCGCCTCGGGCGCCGAGCTGGGCGTGCGCGTCGTCGGTCCCGCCGAGAGCCGGCGGCTCAACGCCCGCTACCGCGGCAAGGACAAGCCGACCAATGTGCTGTCGTTTCCGGCGCAGTGGTGTTCCGCGCTCACCGCGATGCCCAGGCCGCTCGGCGACCTGGTGATCTGCGCTCAGGTGGTGCGGACCGAGGCTCGCGAGCAGGGCAAGGGCCTGCGCGCGCACTGGGCACACCTGGTGGTGCACGGGGCGCTGCACCTGATCGGCTACGACCACGAGCGCCTCCGCGACGCCCGCCGCATGGAGCGCCGCGAGATCGCGGTGCTGCGCCGCCTCGGTTTCGCCAATCCCTACCTGAGCCGCTGATGCGCCAGCCCCAGGACACGCGGCAGTGGCTGAAGCGGTTGTGGCGGGCCTTCGGGGCCGAGCCGCGCGACCGCCAGGACCTGTTGCAATTGCTGCGCGAGGCGCGCGCCCGCGGCCTGTTCGAGACCGACGCGCTGACCATGATCGAGGGCGTGCTCGCGGTCTCCGATCTGCATGCGCGCGATGTCATGGTGCCGCGCGCGCAGATGGTGTGCGTGCGGCGCAACGATCCGGTCAAGCGCATCCTGCCGACCGTGGTCGAATCCGGACACTCCCGTTTCCCGGTCATGGACGAGGACCGTGACGACATCGTGGGGATCCTGCTCGCCAAGGACCTGCTGCGGCTGTGCGCCCACCCCGAGGAAGAGCGGTTCAACATCCGCGAATTCATGCGCCCGGCGGTGTTCGTGCCGGAATCCAAGCGCCTGGACGTGCTGCTCAAGGAATTCCGCGGCAACCGCCAGCACATGGCCATCGTGGTCGACGAGTACGGCGGAGTCGGGGGCCTGATCACCATCGAGGACGTAATCGAGCAGATCGTGGGCGAGATCGACGATGAATTCGACGTCGACGACGTTCAGAACATCCGGCGGGAGGCCGACCGCCAGTACGTGGTGCGCGGGGTCACGCGCATCGAGGAATTCAACGAGTACTTCGACACCCGGTTCTCCGAGGAGCAGGGCTACGAGACCGTGGCGGGCCTGTTGATGCGCCAGTTCGGCCGGCTGCCCCGGCGCGGGGAGTCCCTGACCCTCGAGGGGTTCGAGTTCCGCATCATGCGCGCCGACCGGCGCCGGATCGATGCGCTGCGCGTGGTGCTGCCGGCCGGCGCACCGGCGCCTCGGGATACGGAGTCGGCCGTTTGAGCGATGAGCGGTCCGAGGGGCCGGCCGCACGCGTCGAGACCCCCGGGGCGCCGGCGGTGCGGGCGCCGCTCACCGCCCGCATGAGCCGTGCCGCCTTGCTGCGCCATGCGCTCGCGCTCGGCACCGGCGCCCTGCTTTCGTGCGCGTTCGCGCCGTTTGACTGGTGGCCGCTTGCGATCGTCTGTCCGGCGGTGCTCGTGGGACTGTGGGAGGGCGCCACGGCCCGCCACGCCGCCTGGCTCGGGTTCTGGTTCGGTTTCGGCACCTTCGCCGCCGGCACCTACTGGCTGTATGTCGCCATCCACACCGTCGGGCACGCCCCGATCTGGCTCACCCTTATCGTGGTGCTGGCGCTGATGGGGCTGATGGCCGCCTACCACGCCCTCACGGGCTTCGTGGTCGTGCGCTTCCTGCCCGGGGGTCCGGTGCGCTGGCTGCTCGCGGTGCCGGGAGCGTGGCTGCTCGTCGAGTGGCTGCGCGGCTGGCTCTTCTCGGGCTTCCCGTGGCTGTCGCTCGGTTATACGCAGACCGGCACGGCGCTCGGATACCTGGCGCCCCTCGGGGGCGTCTACGGCGTCAGTCTGGTGCTGCTGACGAGCGCGGGCGCCCTGGTGGCGCTGGTGCGCGGTACGCCCCGGGTCCGGTTCGTCGCGGCGGCGGTGCTGGTGGCGCCGTGGCTCGCCTCGGCGGCCCTCGGCGACATCGCCTGGACCCATCCGGCGGGCGCGCCGGTGTCCGTGGCCCTGGTGCAGGCCAACATTCCCCAGCAGGACAAGTGGCGGGACGCCTACGCCCAGCGCATCCTCGCGCGCTACCGGCGCATGACCGAATCGGCCTTCGGGACCCGCCTGATCGTCTGGCCGGAATCGGCGCTGCCGTATCCGATCAACGACCTGCTGCCCTATGTGGCGCGCCTGGACCGGGAGGCGCACGCGCACGGCTCTTCGCTGCTGCTCGGCACGCAGCGCGCCGCCGTCCACGACGGCCGCTACGATTACTACAACTCGATTCTCGCGCTCGGCGGGCAGGCGAGCTGGTACGACAAGGTTCATCTGGTGCCGCTGGTGGAATTCATTCCATTGCCGCGCTTCGTGCGCCACTGGCTGGAGCGGATGAATCTGCCGTCCTCGAGCTTCACCCCCGGTGGCGCGCACCAGAAGCCCCTGCCGATCGCCGGCCTCGAGCTCGGGCCCACGGTGTGCTACGAGGTGGCGTACGGCGGCTACATGCTGCGCATGCTGCCGCGGGCGAACGCCCTGGTGAATGTCACCGACGACGCCTGGTTCGGCAACACCTCCGAGCTCCCCCAGCAGTTTCAGATGGCGCGCATGCGCGCCCAGGAAGAGGGCCGGTACATGATCGTCGCCACCGATGACGGCGTGTCGGGCATCATCGGACCCCAGGGACAGGTGATCGCGCGGGCGCCCCTCATGGCGCGCTACGTGCTGCGCTCGGCGGTGACGCCGATGACCGGAATGACCCCCTTCGCCCGCGTGGGCAACGGGCTGGCCATCGGGATCGCGTGCGCGGGTCTCGCCGCGGCGCTCGCGGCGGGTCTGCTGCGGCGGACCTGAGCGTCTCACGGCCCGCGCCGCCGAGCCGGGGCGTGCGGGGCTCGTGTTAAGCTAGCGGCTCAAATACCTGCAAATACCAGAGATCCCGGGCATTTTACGGATGGACGAGACCTACGATCCGGGCGCCGTCGAGCGCGCCGCGCAAGAGTACTGGGAACGGCATCGCACGTTCGAGGTGCGGGAAGATATGGAACGGCAGAAGTTCTACTGCCTGTCCATGCTGCCCTATCCATCGGGGCGGCTGCACATGGGACACGTGCGCAACTACACCATAGGCGACGTGCTGGCCCGCTTCATGCGCATGCAGGGCCGCAACGTGCTCCAGCCCATGGGTTGGGATGCGTTCGGATTGCCGGCGGAGAACGCCGCCATCAGCAACGGCTTGCCGCCCGCGCGCTGGACACGTCAGAACATCGACTCCATGCGCTCGCAGCTCAAGTCGCTGGGCTTCGGCATCGACTGGAGCCGCGAGATCGCCACTTGTGATCCGAGTTACTACCGCTGGAACCAGTGGCTGTTTCTGCGCATGCTGGAAAAGGGCATCGCCTACCGCCGGACCGGCGTGGTGAACTGGGACCCCGTCGATCAGACCGTGCTCGCCAACGAGCAGGTGATCGAAGGACGCGGCTGGCGCACGGGTGCTCTCGTGCAGAAGCGCGAGATTCCCATGTACTACCTCAACATCACCCGCTATGCCGAAGAGCTGCTCGGCGACCTCGAGCGCCTTCCCGGCTGGCCGGAGCGGGTGAGAGTCATGCAGGCGAACTGGATCGGCCGCAGCGAGGGCTGCGAGGTCGCCTTCCCCTATGCGCCCGATACGCGCGAGGCGATGGGCGCCGACGGGGCGATGAAGGTATTCACCACGCGGGCGGACACTCTGTTCGGTGTCACCTTCATGGCGGTCGCCGCCGAGCATCCCGTCGCACGGGCCGCCGCCGCGGCCGGCAACCCGGATCTCGCCACCTTCGTCGACACATGCCGCCGGGGCAGCGTGATGGAGGCCGACGTCGCCACCCAGGAAAAGAAAGGCATGCCCACGGGACTGCACGTGCTGCATCCTTTCACCGGAGAGCCCATAGAGATCTGGGTCGCCAACTACGTGCTCATGGGCTACGGCGAGGGCGCCGTCATGGGCGTGCCCGCCCACGACGAGCGGGATTTCGAGTTCGCCAACGGCAACGGGCTGCCAATCGTCCAGGTCGTGGAGGTCTCGGACGACGCGAAAGAGCGGCTCGACCCTGAAATTCGAGCTCATGCGGAAGCGTTGAGACATGGTGCCGCGAATTCGACCGAGGGCACGCTCGACGCCGCTGACGGTCTGCGCCGCAAAGAGCTCGAAGCGTCACTTGCCAGGGCCAAGGTTTTTGACTCCGGGCGTTGGCAAGCCTGGTATTCGCTGAAAGAGGGCGCCCGCTGCATTCATTCCGGAGCCTTCTCCGGGCTCGACTTCCAGGCCGCCGTGGATGCCATCGCCGCCGCGCTGCAAGAGCGCGGCCTGGGGCGCAAGCGCATCCAGTATCGGCTGCGGGACTGGGGCATCTCGCGGCAGCGCTACTGGGGCTGCCCCATCCCCCTCGTGCACTGCGAGCGCTGCGGAGAAGTGCCGGTGCCGGATGATGAGCTGCCGGTGCTCCTGCCCGAAGACCTCGCGCCCGACGGCAGCGGCAACCCGCTCAACAAGTCTCCCGCTTTTTATCAATGCGTCTGCCCCAAGTGCGGCGGCGCGGCGCGGCGGGAGACCGACACCATGGATACGTTCGTGGACTCGTCCTGGTATTACATGCGCTATACCTGCCCGGACCAGGAACGGGCCATGGTCGACGAGCGCGCCGATTACTGGCTGCCGGTGGACCAGTACATCGGCGGCATCGAGCACGCCATCCTGCACCTGTTGTATTCGCGCTTCTGGACCAAGGTGATGCGCGACCTCGGGCTCATCCGCTGCGACGAGCCGTTCACCAGGCTTCTGACCCAGGGCATGGTGCTCAACCACATCTACTCCCGCACCGGCGCCGATGGCCGGCGCCGCTACTTCAATCCCGCCGACGTGCGCTCGAGACGCGAGAACGGCGCGGAGATTTTCGAGGCCGCCACGCCGGAGGGCGGCACGGTGCGTGTGCAGTACGACGGCCTCGGCAAGATGTCGAAGTCGGAGAACAACGGCGTGGACCCGGAAGGACTGATCGCGCGGTTCGGAGCCGATACCGCCCGTCTGTTCACCATGTTCGCCTCTCCGCCGGAGCAGACGCTGGAGTGGTCGGACGAGGGAGTGCAGGGCGCCTCGCGCTTCATCCGCCGGCTCTGGAGCGCGGTGTACGAGCATGCGAGCCACGGACCCACCGGTCGCGTGGACGGACCGTTGTCACCGGCGCAACGCGACCTGCGCCGGGCCGCCCACCATGCGCTGGCCCGGGCCACGGATGACATCGGCCGCCGATACAACTTCAATACGGCCATCGCGGCGTGCATGGAGCTTCTCAATGCCGTCGGCCGCTTCGATGATGCATCGGCGGGCGGGCGGGCCGCCCGGCAGGAAGCGCTGGAGATCATCGTGCTCGTGCTCTCGCCCATCATCCCGCACGTCTGTCACGTGCTGTGGCAGGCTCTGGGACACGAGCGCGCGGTGGTCGACGAGCCCTGGCCGGTGGTCGACGAGTCGGCCCTGGCGCAGGACACCCTGCAGATCGTCGTGCAGGTCAACGGGAAGCTGCGCGGGCGTGTGCACGTGGCCGCCGGTGTCGACGAGGCGGCGCTGCGCGAGGCGGCGCTGGCCGACGAGCAGGTGAGCAGATTCGTGGCCGGCAAGCCCGTGCGCAAGGTCATCGTGGTGCCGGGCAAGCTGATCAACATTGTCGTGTAGGCCGATGCGCTCATGTATTCCAGGGTGTGAACCCGAGAACCGCAACGCCCCGGCGCCGTCCGGCAGGCGCGTTGCGCCGCTGGCGGCCGCGCTGGCGGCCGCGGCAACCGCCGTGCTCGCCGGCTGCGGCTTTCACCTCGAGGGGCGCACGCCGTTGCCCGCGGTGATGAGCCATCCGTACATTCAGGCGCAGGATCAGCAGAGCGATTTCGCGCAGAGCCTGCGGCGCGATCTGCTCATCTCCGGTGCGCATCCGTCCGGGCTGGCCGAGCGTGCCAGCGCCGTCATCGAAATCCTCGAGGATCGGGTCGCGCGCCGCGTGCTGTCCGTATCGGCGACCAACCGGCCGACCGAGTACGAAGTGACCTACACCGTGCGCTTCACGGTCAGCGCCGGCGGCAGGCAGGTGCTGCCCCCGCAGTCGGTTTCCGCGAGGCGCACGTACAGCTTCGACGAGAGCGTGCTGCTCGCCAAGGAGCACGAGAAGGCCATCCTCGAGGGCGCGATGGGCCGGCAACTCGCGGACATCGTCATGCGCAGGCTGGCGAGTCTGCGCCCGCCCACCGCACGATCCTGAGCGTGCCAACCGTCCTGCTGCTGGGTGACCTCGGCCGTGCGCCGGTGGCGTCGCTCCTTGCGCGCTACGGCCTGAGTCTGGAGCCGGTGGCGCCGGATGAGGGGATTCCCGGGTCCTATTGGGGCGAGAGCGAGGCCGGCCTCAAAGCCGGCCGACTGTACGCCCGCCCCGATACTCCCATCCATTCCATCCTGCACGAGAGTTGCCACTACATCTGCATGAGCTCCGGGCGGCGCGCCGGTCTGGATACCGACGCCGGCGGCGACGATCTGGAGGAGTCCGCCGTGTGCTACCTGCAGATCCTGCTCGCCGACGAGTTGCCCGGCGTCGGCCGCGGGCGTCTCCTCGCCGACATGGACGCCTGGGGGTACAGCTTCCGCCTCGGCAGCGCGCGCACCTGGTTCGAGAACGATGCAGAGGACGCCCGGCTGTGGCTGCGGCGCCATGATCTCATCGACCGCGCCGGCCGGCCGACGGGCCGCTGCCGGGGGTGAGTCGGGGCGGCGGGCGAGGGGTATCATCGCCCGCAGACGAGCTCACCCGAGGCTTGGCGTGCCGCACTTCCCATCGAGCCCGCCAGTGGGCGGACCTGCCGGCGAGTCCGGGTCCCACGCGGCCGATCAGGTTCCAATCTCCGCCGAGACCGTCCTCGAGGTGGTGCGCTCTCTGTATGCGGAGCTGCACCGCGGACAGCCGCCGCGCGAGCGCATGGACCTCGGCAGCACCCTGGAGCGGGACCTGGGGTTCGACAGTCTGGCGCGCGTCGAGCTGCTGCGGCGGCTCGAGGATCGGTTCCGTCTGAAGCTCCCTGAAGCCACGCTCTCGTCCGTGGATACGGTGAACGGGCTGCTGCGGGCATGCGGCGCGGCAGAGGCATCGTTGCGCGCCGCGCCGGCCGTTGCCACGGCGCCCGGCGCCGTACCGCCGCTCGCACGGCCCACCGGTCGGGCGGGAATCCCCTCGAGCGCGGCCACGCTCACCGAGGTGCTGGACTGGCGCGCGGACAGACAACCCGAGTCTGTCCACGCCATCGTGATGATCGACGACGTTCCCACACCGCTGACGTACGCGGAGCTTCGGCGGGGTGCGAGAACGGTCGCCGCGGGATTGCTGCGCGCCGGCGTGAACAGCGGCTCGACCGTGGCTTTGATGTTGCCCACCGGGATCGGGTATCTGCATGCGTTTTTCGGGGTGATGCTCGCGGGCGCCGTCCCGGTGCCCATCTATCCGCCGGCACGGCTGTCGCAACTGGAGGAGCACGTGCGACGCCACGCGGGCATCCTCACGAACGCCGGCGTGCAGGCGCTGCTCACCTTTGCAGGGGCCCGCGCGGTCGCGCGCCTGCTCGCCTCGAGGGTGCGGAGTCTCGAGCGCGTGCTCTCGGTCGAAGACCTTCGGGGCGGGGAGGGCTTGCGCAGCGGCGCGCGCGGCGTAGCGGCCGGATCGACCGCCCTGCTGCAATACACCTCGGGCAGCACCGGAGATCCCAAGGGCGTCGTACTGACACACGCCGACCTCCTGGCCAACATCCGTGCCACGGGCCGGGCGGGCGGGGTGACCGACGCCGATACATTCGTGAGCTGGCTCCCCCTGTACCATGACATGGGGCTGATCGGCGCATGGC
>OBLK01000070.1_pt1 | contig 39313 bp, 39 predicted proteins | sample 1518871 | NCBI WGS metagenome assembly OBLK01 (sample SAMEA2464837, study PRJEB22497) | soil metagenome | biome: Grassland; feature: Farmland; material: Clay | place: Australia | collected 2013-02-01 | depth 0.8 m
CCCGTTGACCGCTTGGGTACCCCTCCGCGAAAACGAGCCGCGTATTCTGATTTCGGGCCGGGTCCGTGTCAATGCGTTTTTGGCGCACTATTTGCACCATCGGGGGTGGAACTCCCGCCGGGCAGGGAATTCTGCCCGCAGGCCGTGCCATCCGAGAGCGCCGCTTCGCTCAAGGCCACGACAAGATGCTCGTCCAGGTTCCGCCACTGCCCCGGCCTGAGATTCCGGGGCAGCTCGATGGGCCCGTAGCGCAAGCGCACGAGGCGGCTCACTTCGTGGCCGGCCGACTCCCAGAGCCGGCGCACTTCCCGATTGCGCCCCTCGTGCAGGATCACTCGGTAAGCGGCATTTCGGGCTGCGTCAGATCCCGGCCCAGCCTGCGATGAAGAAGGCTCGATGCGGTCGAACCGGGCCGGCCCGTCTTCCAGCTCCACCCCGCGCAGAAGCCGCCGGAGTGCCTCCGGCCGCGGACACCCCCGCAGTCGGACCAGGTACTCGCGCTCGATCCGGCTGGACGGGTGCATCAGCCGGTGCGCAAGCTCACCGTCGGTGGTGAAGAGCAGCAGCCCCGTCGTATTGACATCCAGGCGCCCCACCACGATCCAGCGCCCATGCCGCGGGGCGGGAAGCCGGTCGAACACCGTGGGCCGGCCCTCGGTATCGCGCCGGGTGGTCACCTCGCCGGCCGGCTTGTAGTAGAGGAGTACCTGCCTGGCCGCCTGTGCGGGCGCCAGGTCGAGCCGGCGGCCATCCAGGCGGATGTCCTCCCCGGCGCCGGCCCGGTCGCCGAGCTGCGCGAGGCGTCCGCCCACGGTGAGCCGCCCCTCGCGGATCCACTGCTCCACCTGGCGGCGCGAGCCGATCCCGGCGGAAGCAAGCAGTTTTTGCAGGCGGATCATGGGCGTGGACGAGCCTTACGGGGTGGGGCCGCCCATGATAACCCGTGGCTATCAGGAGATAGCCCACCGTTGTTTGTGGCGGCGGCCCGGACGAGGGTAGAAAGAGACTCTGGCAGCCAAGGATTTCCCGTGATCTACGACAGCATCCTCGACACGATCGGCGGCACGCCCATCGTGCGTATCCGGCAGCTCGCACCGGGCCACGTCACGATGTACGTCAAGTGCGAGTTCTTCAATCCGCTGAGCTCGGTCAAGGATCGCCTCGCCATCGGCGTCATCGAGGACGCCGAGCGCACGGGCGCGCTCCGGCCCGGACAGACCGTGGTCGAGGCGACATCGGGCAATACCGGCATCGCGCTCGCGATGGTCTGCGCCGTCAAGGGGTACCCCTTCGTCGCGGTAATGGCCGAGAGCTTCTCGGTCGAGCGGCGCAAGATCATGCGCATGCTCGGCGCGCGTGTCGTGCTGACGCCGGCGGCGGAGCGGGGCTTGGGGATGGTGCGCAAGGCCGAGGAGCTTGCCCGCAAGCACGGCTGGTTCCTCACGCGGCAGTTCGAGAACCCGGCCAATCCGGCCTATCACCGCAACACCACCGGGCCGGAGATCCTCAAAGACTTCGCCGGCGCCCGGCTCGACTATTTCGTCAGCGGCTGGGGTACGGGCGGCACCCTGACCGGCGCGGGTCAGATGATTCGCCTCGCCCGGCCTGACGTCCAGATCGTCGCCTGCGAGCCCGCGGCGGCGGCTCTGCTCTCGGGTGAGACCTTCTCGTCGCACAAGATCCAGGGATGGACTCCGGACTTCATCCCGGAAGTCCTCGACCGCGAGGTCGCCCACCGCATCGTGCCGGTGACGGACCAGGAGGCGATCGAGGCATCCCGCTCGCTCGCTCGCGGCGAGGGCATCTTCTGCGGAATTTCCTCGGGCGGAACGTTCGCGGCGGCCCTCAAGGTCGCGGCCGGAGCCCAGCCGGGTTCCGTCATTCTCGCCATGCTGCCGGACACCGGCGAGCGTTATCTGTCGACGCCGCTGTTCGAGGGCATCGCCGAGGGCGGTGATCCGGAGCCATGAGATCCGCCACGATGATGGCCACCCCCGCCCCGCAGATCGAGCATAGCGCCCCGGACGCCCGGCGCTACGTGAGGCTTCCGGATCCCTTCCCCATGTGGCGGGGCGGGGCGCTGCACGGCGCACGGATCGCGTACGAGACCTGGGGCAGGCTCAACCGGGCCCGGGACAACGCGCTGCTGCTGTTCACCGGCCTGTCGCCGTCGGCCCACGCGGCCTCCTCGCCCGAGGACCCGAGTAACGGCTGGTGGGAGCGCATGCTCGGGCCGGGACTCGCCATCGATACCGACCGGTATTTCGTCATCTGCGTCAACTCGCTCGGGAGCTGCTTCGGGTCGACCGGTCCGGCTTCGATCAATCCCGCGACCGGGGCGCCCTACCGGCTGGAGTTCCCCGATCTGTCGGTCGAGGACATCGCCCGAGCCGGCCACGAGGTCGTGCGCTCGTTTGGCATCCTGCGGCTGCATACCGTGATGGGCCCCTCGCTCGGCGGCATGGTGGTATTGGCGTATGCGGCACTGTTCCCCGGCGCCGCGCGCCGCCTGGTGAGCATCTCCGGGACGGCGGCCGCTTCACCGTTCGCGATCGCGCTGCGCTCAGTCCAGCGCGATGCGATCACGTCCGATCCCGCCTGGCGCAATGGCCAGTACGCAGCCGACCAGCCGCCGGTCGCCGGCATGCGCCTGGCACGCAAGCTCGGCACCCTCACTTATCGCTCGGCCGCCGAATGGCAACAGCGCTTCGGTCGCCAGCCCATCCGGGAAGACCTCCGGGGCGGCACGCCGTTCACCTCCGAGTTCGCCGTTCAGGGCTACCTCACGGTGCAGGCCAACCGCTTCGTGAGCGGCTTCGACGCGAACTGCTACCTGTACCTGTCCCGCGCGATCGACCGCTTCGATCTCGCCGCCCACGGCGAGCCCGAGGAGGTGTTGCGCAAGGCGAGCCTGGAGCGGGCCCTGGTGATCGGGGTCGAATCCGATCAGCTTTTCCCGATAGGCGAGCAGCGCTCGCTCGCGCGGGCGCTCGAGGCCGCGGGGACGGCGACCCGTTTCGCACCCCTGCCGTGCATCGAGGGTCACGACGCGTTCCTCATCGATATCGAGCGGTTCGGGCGCGAGGTCGGCGGGTTCCTCGCGGACTGAATTCTCGAGCTCTACCACGAGCCGAGCACTACATAAGTTCAATCGCGCCATTGGCCGGCCGGAACGGAGGCATAATCGCCTCCAGAAGTAATTCCAAACCAATCAGGCCCCGCGAGAACTCACGTGGAACGTCGGCTGCACACCCGGCATCGGGCTCGAACCACCGTCTATGTCAGTCTCCCCGGAGGCTGCCGCAAGCTGTGCCGGGCGATCAACCTCAGCGCGACCGGTGTATTCATCGAGACGGACGATATGGGTCTGCGCAAGGGCCAGCAGGTCACGCTGTCCTTTGCGATCAACCTGGGCACCATCACCAAGCTGCACCGGCGCACCGCTGTCGTGGCGCACGTCTCGCGCGGCGGCACGGGCTTGATGATGGAAACGTACAGCACCGCGCGCGCATTGTAAGCGTCCCGTTACCGGCGCCTCGCGCCGGTCGAACCGTGCCCTGGCGGGCGCCCGGCGGCGGATCCACGTCCGAAAACGGCTAGTTCAGGCCACGCGCTCGGCGTATGGTCGCGTCCGTGGACAACGGGCTGCCATTCAATCTGTCGGTGCTGGAGCGGGCGCGGCTCAGCCGCGATCCGCGCTTCGACGGCAAGTTCTTCATAGGGGTGACCTCGACCGGCATCTACTGCCGGCCCGTGTGCCCGGCCGCGCCGGCCGCCAAGAGCCGCCACACCCGCTATTTCGCCAGCGCCGCCGCGGCGCACGAGGCCGGATTCCGGCCCTGTCTGCGCTGCCGGCCCGAGGCCGCCCCCGGAACGCCGGCGTGGACCGGCACCTCGGCGGTGGTGCGGCGCGCACTGCGGCTCATCCAGGAAGGGGCGCTCGATGAGCAGACGGTGAGCGATTTCGCCGCGCGCCTGGGACTGGGGCTGCGCCACCTCGACCGGCTGTTCACGCGGCACGTGGGCGCCTCGCCGCTGGCGGTCGCGCACACGCGCCGGCTGCACTTCGCCAAGCGGCTGATCGACGATAGTTGTCTGCCGATGACCGAGATCGCGCTCGCGGCTGGATTCGGCAGTTTGCGCCGGTTCAACGACGCGTTTCGCAAGGCCTACGGCTTACCGCCGCGCGAGTTGCGCAAGCAGTGCGGCGGTACGCCGCCTCACGGCACGGCCGACGAGGTGCGCCTCACCCTGGCCTACCGGCCGCCCTACGATTGGGACCACCTGCGCGAGTTCCTCGGCCTGCGCGCGATCCCCGGCGTGGAAAAGGTCGATGCGCTGAGTTATGCGCGCCTCATCCAGACGGCCGACAGCCATGCCGAGATCCGCGTCCGTCCGCTCCCCGGGCGCGAGGCGCTCGAGCTGCGGGTGCGCGGCGCGGCCCCCCCCTTCCTCTTCCAGATCGCCTCGGCCGCCCGCCGGGTTTTCGACCTGTCGGGCGACCCGGACGGGGTCGCGCAGAGCCTGGGTGCCGACGCACTGCTGCGCCCGCTGGTCCGGCGCCGCCCGGGGCTGCGGATTCCCGGAGCATGGGACCCGTTCGAATGCGCGGTGCGCGCCGTGCTGGGCCAGCAGGTCACGGTTGCGGGGGCCCGCACCCTGGCGGCGCGCCTGGTACAGCGGCTCGGACGGCCGGTGGCCGGGACGGAAGGCCTGACCCACCTCTTCCCAACACCACGGGCGCTGGCAGCCGGAAATCTCGACGGCCTGGGCCTCACCGGTGCCCGGATCAAGGCGTTGAAGGCGCTGGCGGAGGCGCTCGCCTGCGGCCGGATCTCGTTCGACCGCCCCGCTGCGCAGGTGATCGAGAGCCTCAAGGAATTGCCCGGCTTTGGCGAGTGGACGGCGCAGTACATCGCGCTGCGCTCGCTCGGCGAGCCGGATGCGCTGCCGGGCGCCGACCTGGTGCTGCGACGCATGGCGGGCAACGGAGGAGGTCCGTTGCCGGTGAAGGAGCTGGAGCGGCGGGCAGAGCGCTGGCGGCCGTGGCGCAGCTACGCGGTGATGCATTTATGGTGCGCGGCGGGCGAGCGGCAGGCGCGCGGAGCGGTTGCACGGGGAGACACCCGGCGCGCCGCTCGCGCAAGAGGCGTGAAGCGGGTTGGGGAGCGCAGATCATGACTCCATTGGCGGCGACGTACTGGCACGAGATCGATTCACCCGTCGGCAGGCTGCTGCTCGCCGGGGATGGCATCCGTCTCGGGCATGTCCACTTCCAGTCGGGACCGGACCCGATGCGTCCGCAGAAGGACTGGACGCGATCGAGCGAGCCGTTCGAAACGGCGATCGCGCAGTTGCGCGAGTATTTCGCGGGCCGGCGCCGCGAGTTCGATCTGCCGCTCTCGCCCACCGGCACCGACTTCCAGCGGCGTGTCTGGCGCGCACTGACCACCATCGCCTACGGCGAGACCATCAGCTACGGCGAGCTGGCGCGCCGCATAGGCAATCCACGCGCCTCTCGCGCGGTAGGGCTCGCGAACGGCGCCAATCCGCTGCCCATCATCGTCCCCTGTCACCGGGTGATCGGGGCGAACGGCGCGCTCACGGGTTTCGGCGGCGGCCTGCCGATCAAGCGGGCGCTGCTGGCGCTGGAGAAGGCGTGGCCCTCGAGAGAGAAACAGTCCCCGCAGCAGACTCTATGGCTTGAGTAGACGTCCCGCGCCGGGCGGACAAGACGTTCACCCCAGCACCTGGCTAGATACTTGACTGAAGCAAGTATTTCGACCAGTCTTCCGCCATGGAAACCGGAATCTCCATGGCCGAGACCGCTCCCGCCGGCACGATCGCCCTCATCCGCGACTTCAACCGTTTCTACACCCGCCAGGTCGGGGTGCTGAATCAGCGACTCCTGAACAGCCCCTTGACGCTGACCGAAGGCCGCGTGCTCTATGAGCTCGCCCAGCGCACATCCTGCACGGCCACGGAAATCGCCAGCGAGTTGTCGCTCGATCTGGGTTATCTCAGCCGGCTGTTGAGCAAGCTGGAGCGGCAACACCTTGTGAAGCGCGGCCGCGCCAAGCACGATGCCCGCCGGCAGCCCCTGAGCCTGACCGAGGAGGGCAGGTTTCTGTTCGAGAAGCTCAATCGAGCCTCGAGCGAGGCGGTCGTCACCCTGATCGAAAAACTCTCGCCGGCGCGTGTCGACGAGCTGCTCTGCGCCATGCGCACCGTGCGGCGGTTGCTGAGTCCCGCGACAGCGCAGGCTGGATACCTCTTGCGTCCGCTGCGAGTCGGCGACATCGGCTGGATCGTCCACCGGCAAGGGGTGTTGTATGCGGAGGAATACGGCTGGGACGCGACCTACGAGGCGTTGGTGGCCGAGATCCTCTCCCACTTCGTCAAACACTTCGACCCGGGCGCCGAGAACGCGTGGGTGGCGGAGAGGGACGGGGCCGTGGTCGGCTCGATTTTCCTGGTGAAAGAATCCGCGCGGGTCGCGAAGCTGCGGCTGCTTTACGTCGAGCCGACCGCCCGCGGACTGGGCATCGGCGGGCGACTCGTGCGGGAGTGCGTCGCGGACGCGCGTAAGAAAGGATACGAGACACTGGCGCTTTGGACCAACGGCGTGCTCGCGTCGGCGCGACGCATCTATCAGGCCGCGGGCTTCCGCCTGCTCAGGGAGGAGCGGCACCACTCTTTCGGCCGCGACCTGGTGGGGCAGAACTGGGAATTGACGCTGTAGTGCGCGGCGCTCAGGCGGGGTCCATCGCCCGTCAGGGCATGCTCGCCGATGGCGTGTCGTGCGCCGTCACCGTGTGAATTCCGCAGCGACCGCCGCCACGCTCGAGCACCTCGTCCATGCGCAGGACGGGGGTGACACAACAGTCGACGCCCGCCAGCAGCGTTTCCCAATGCGTCAGAGACTTCTGTGCAAAGATGCGCCCGAGCTCGCCGCGCACGGCCCGCGCATCATCGCCGCCTATCTCCTGCCCCCTCTGCCAGTGCCGCTTCTCGAGGTCGGGCCGCCCGATCGCATCGCACAGCGCGTCCCAGAACTTCGATTCGAGCGCTCCGACGGCCAGGTACCGCCCATCGCGAGTCCGGTACAGCCCGTAGCAGGGCACACCGCCGTTCAACAGATCCCCGCCCGACGGTGGCGGCGACTTCCCCGCACGGGCATAGGCGAGCGGCAGCAGGTTGCACGAGGCCAGCGCCCCGGTCATCGAGATGACCACGTGGCACCCGATACCGGTGCGACTCGCGCGCAGGACGGCGCTCACGGCGGCGAATGCCGCCGTCAATGCGCCGCCTAGGATGTCGGCGATCTGAACATTCGGTACGGTCGGCTCGTTCTGGCCGCCGATGAGCTCGTTCAGCCAACCCGACTGCGCCAGAAAGTTGATATCGTGTCCGGCGCGGCGCGCCATGTCCCCCTCGCGCCCGTAGCCGGTGATCGAAACCAGACAGGCCCGCGGATTCGCCTCGCGGATCCTGTCGAATCCCAGCTCCAACCGCTCGAGCACCCCGGGGCGGAACGATTCGACGACGAGATCCGACCGGCTCACCCGCCCGAGAAACGCGGCCCGGTCGCCGGCATCGGTCAGCTCGAGCGGCAGGATATCCTTGCCCTCGTTCAGGAGCCCGTAGAACAGGCTCCTGTCGCCGTCCGTCGGACCGATCTCCCGGGCATAGTCGCCCCGCGATGGCGATTCGACCTTGACGACGCTCGCACCGAGGCTTGCCAGGTGCCAGGTCGCGAGCGGACCGGGAAGCAGGCTCGAGAGATCCAGTACCGTGACACCGGACAGTAATGCGGTCATAGTGTGCTGTCCTTCGCTCCGCGGCAGGAGCGCGCGATGACTTCGCTGGGAGCCTTCGACGTCGGGATTCAAACAAATTCGCCTGGCGGATACAATAGCCGGCGCGGCTGTCATACGTGGCTACCGCATTCGCGCGCATCCCAACGTCCAACGACGCTTGCTCGAGCGCCTATATGCTGCGAGGTGCCGCTCGGGCTTGAGAGCGGTCAGTTGAGACACCGGACGTCCATGCCACTTTAGCGCCCGGCCAGCGCATGGCCGCGCCCACACGCACAATCCTCCATCCACAATTCTGAACAAGGGACGAGCACATGATCGTTCGTGAATGGCGCGGCCGCTCGAGCCGCGAGAGAATTGCGGAGTATCCACGCCACTTCCGCGGTTCGGTGGTTCCGGAACTGCGCAAGCTGCGCGGTTTTCTCGGGGCGTTCCTGAGCGAGCGACGGCAGGGGGAGCGGGTGGAATTTCTCGTGCTGACCCGCTGGACTTCAATGGAGGCGATCCGTGAATTCGCCGGATCCGACCCGGAACACGCCGTGGTGGAGCCCGGTGCCGTCGCCGCTCTGACGGACTTCGACGAAACGGTGCGGCACTACGAAGTGCTGGAGTCGGTATCCGCGGATTGATGCGCCGTCGGAGCTCCGGCGGCGGCGCGTCCCGCAAAGCGCGCCCGGCGCCGTAGCGCCCGGGGGCGTCCCTGACGAGCCGGCCGGACGCGGAGACCGTTGCACCGCGTCCGGCACGTCCGCGTCAGTCCGATATCGGCGCCTGTCCCGCGGCCTTCAGCCGTTGATCGAGCTTCGGCACCTCCACCTGCTCCAGGTGTTGCCACTTCGCGAGCGTCGCCTGCAGATCGCCCGACAGGATCGCGTAGGCGCGCACCGCGTCCGGGCTGGGATCGGCGTCCGCGCCGTCGACGGCCCGCTCGAGGTGGCGCAGATTCTGCGACAGCAGTGCGAAGCTCTTGACGTTGCGCGGCGGCGGTCCCCCGAACGAGGCGTGGCGGTTCGGGAACGGCCGCGCCCCGGAAAGGTTGCGCGCCTTTGCAAACAGAGCGGCGAGGTCCCCGTGCGCCGCGCCCCCCGAGGTCAAGCGGGTCTTCAGCGCATCGAGCAGCTTCACCGCGCGGGCGATGGCCGCGTCGGCCTGGAGCCGCGCCCGCTCCACCTTGCGCGCCAGCTCGAACTCGCGCTGCAGGGCCGCCTCGGACACCTTGACGTTCGGGTCCGGCTTCACTGTAAGCGGCTGACGATACGTCTTGCCTTCCACGGTCAGCTCCACCGTGTATTTCCCGGGCGGCGCCCATACGCCGGGCTTCCGGGGCCCCTTCGCATCCGGCGCAGCCGGCTCGGCGTAGTGCAGATCCCACACGGCGCGCTGCATGCCCGGCTCCGCCGACGGAATCATGGGTGTCGGCTTCCACTTCGGCGCGTACCTGAGTGTGGCCGGATTGGGCGGCGATACCTGCTCGGCGCTGCTGTAGCGGCGCACGAGGTGGTTGCCGGCATCGAGAATGCTCACGGTGACGGGTCCTTTGACACCGCCAGGCAGCACGTAGTCGATGATGGCGCCGTTGGGCGGGTTGGCCGCCATCGGCTCGTCCTTGGGGAAGGGCGTGCCGGTGAACGTGTGCGGGCGCATGCGGATGGCCACCGCGGGCTTGAACAGGGTCACGGCGCCGGGGTGCACGCCGCTCATCTGCCGAAGCGCGCTGATGTCATCCATGATCCAGATGCCGCGTCCGTGCGTGGCGAGCACCAGGTCGTCGCCGTGTATCTTGATGTCCCGCACCGATGAGACGGGCAGGTTCTGCTGCAGCGACTGCCAGTGCGTCCCGTCGTCGAAGGACACGAACACACCGTACTCGGTGCCGGCATACAGCAGACCGGGCTCGACCGGATCCTCGCGCACCACGTTGACGAAGTCGTGGCGCGGGATGCCTTTGGTGATCGCAGTCCAGGTCTTGCCGTCGTTGCGCGTCACGTAGATGTACGGCGTCTCGTCGTCGAGGCGGTGCCGGTCTATCGCGAGGTAGGCGGTGCCGCGCCGGAAATGCGACAGCTCGATGCCCGCGACCTTGGACCAGGGGGTCAGCGCCTTGGGCGTGACGTTGACCCAGTGCGCGCCGCCGTCCCGCGTGCGCCACACCAGGCCGTCGTCGGTGCCGACCCAGATGACCCGGGTGCTGAACGGGGACGGCGCGATGGAGTAGATCACCCCCGAGCGCTTGCCGACGTGGCTGTTGTCGGCCGCGGTCACCGGCCCGAGATTCGACGGCACACCGGCATTCTTGCGAGTCAGATCCGGACTGAGCCGCCGCCAGTGCAGACCGCCGTCGTCGGTGCTGAACAGATGCTGGTTGGCGAAGTACAGCGTCTTGTGATCGTGCGGCGAGAACACCAGCGGCAGCGTCCAGGTGGTGCGGTAATGCGTGTCCGGGTAGGCCAGGGTCGGGTCGATGTCCCGCACCTGTCCGGTGCGCAGGTCCAGCTTCGAGACGCTGGCGGTCTCGCCCGTTCCATCACCGTAGATGATGTCGGGATCCCGGGGATCGGGCACGATCATGCCATTCTCCCCTCCCGGGGTGATCTCGCGGAACTGCTCCATGGTGATGCCGTCGTAGCCCATGGTGCGGCTGGGCAGCGAGATCGCGCCGGAGTCCTGCTGCGCTCCGTACACCCGGTACGGGAAGCGGTTGTCGGTGCTGACGTGGTAGATCTGTGCGGTGGGCTGGTTGTACCAGGTGCTCCAGGTCTTGCCGCCGTCGAGCGTGACCTGCACGCCCTGATCGCTGCCGAGGATCATCCGCTCGGTGTCGGTCGGGTCGATCCACAACTGGTGGTAGTCATCGCCGGTCGGATCGCCCTTCAGGGCGATGAAGTGCGCTCCGCCGTCGTCGGTTCTCAACACGATGGTGTTCATCACGTACAGCCGGTCGGCATCGCTCGGGTCGACCGTGAGCGAGCAGAAATACCAGCCGCGGCCGAAGATGCGCCGGTCCCGCGAGACGTGCCGCCAGTGAACGCCGCCGTCATCGGAACGGTACAGCCCGCCTGTCTTCCAGGTGCCGTCGACGAGCGCATAGAGCCGGCCAGGGCGGGTCGGCGCGACCGCGAGCCCGATGCGTCCCGGATGGGCCGGGAAGCCGTTGCCGGCGACGCGCGTCCAATGGGCCCCGCCATCGTGGGATACGTACAGGCCGCTGCCCGGACCATTGGAGGGCGGGTACACGCTCCACGGCGGGCGCCGCGTCTGCCACATCGCGGCGTAGATCGTGTTCGGATCGCCCGGCTTGAATGCCACATCCGCCGCGCCGGTGTTGGGATTGAGGTAGAGCACCTTGGTCCAGTGCTCTCCGCCGTCGAGGGAGCGGAACACGCCACGCTGTGAATTGGGGCCGTAGGGATGGCCCAGGGCGGCGACGAACAGCCGCCGTGGGTTCTGGGGATCGACGATGATGCGCGCGATCTGCCGGCTATCGGTGAGGCCGATGTGGCTCCAGTGCTCACCGCCGTCGGTGGATTTGTACATGCCATCGCCCTGGGCGATGTCCGAGCGCATGTCCGCCTCGCCCGTGCCGACGTAGATCGTGCTCGGCCGCGAGGGAGCGACGGCGATCGCGCCGATCGAGCCGACCGGCTCCCGATCGAAGATCGGCTGCCAGGTCCGGCCGGCGTCCCGGGTCTCCCACACGCCGCCGTCGACGGCGCCGAAGTAGAAATGACGGTTATCGCCCGGAATGCCCGTCACCGCGAGCGCGCGGCCGGCGCGGAAGGGTCCGATCAGCCGCCAATGCAGCGCCTGGTAATCGGCGGGATTGACGGAGAGGGCGGCCGAGGCGGCCGGCGCGCCGGACACGGTGGGGGAAGGAGCGGCCTGGGCCGCCAGGGCGGCAGCCGATCCGAGGATGAGCAAAGCAGCAGCAAATCGCACCGGAAGCCTCCCAGGATGTACGGACGGGGCCGGGGGGCGCCGTGCGGGAGCGATCGGAACGCGCCCGGGCACCTCTCCCGGCAATGCTCAAATCTAACGGGCGGTCGGACTTTTTTCTCGTCCCGCCCCATTGCCGCACGGCGAGCCGAGTCTCCGCCGCGATGAGCCGAAAGCCGAGAGCCGGTTTCGGGGCTTGCGGCCGGGGATATCGGCGGCGGCTATACTGCCGGAAAACCTCCGGAGTTCCCATGCCGAGCGAAGCCCTGGTGATCCATCGTGGCGGCTGCCACTGCGGCCGCGTGCGCTTCGAAGTACAGGCTCCGGCTCGAATCCGCGTCTCGGAGTGCAATTGCTCGATCTGCGCCAAGGCAGGCTTCCTGCACCTGGTCGTGCGGGCAGAGCATTTCAAGCTGCTCTCGGGCGCGGAGGCGCTGACCACCTACACCTTCAACACCCGCACCGCCAGGCATCTGTTCTGTCCGGTGTGCGGCATCAAGTCGTTCTACGTGCCGCGATCGCACCCGGACGGGTTCAGCGTCAATGCCCGCTGCCTGGATCCGGGCACCGTGGAGGACATGACGGTCACGCCTGTCAACGGACGGGAGTGGGAGAAGACCTACCCCGCGGGACGGGGCCGGTTCGAGCGCTAGGCGGCGGTTCCCCGTCAGCCGTCGTTGCCTCGATCGCCCCGGTGGTCCCACCCCCGGTGCTCACCCCGATCGCCCCGGTGGTCACGATGGTCCCGGCCTCGGTGCTCGCCTCGATCACCCCGCGCCCAGCGGCCGCCGGTCATGCGCCATCCCCGGGGTCCACGCTCCCACCGGTGCGGTACCCACCGATAGCCGGGATGAGGCGGCGCCCAGTGGCCGCGCTGCCACCGGTACCGGGCCCCTGTCCATTGCCAGAAGCCGGTGATCCAGATGTATCCCGGGTACGGCGGCGCCCCGTAGTACTCGACGCGTGGCGGAGGCGGGCCCACGGTGACCATGCCGCCGTAATAACCGCCGCCGCCGTAGTAGCCCGGGGGGCCGACCACGCAGGCGCTGAGTCCCAGGGACAGACCGAGGACGATCGCGGCATTGCGGATGCGAGACAGGGGAATCGGCATACGGAGCTCCCGGGATTCGTTTTACTGCAGAACGCGGCAGCCCGGAGCGGGTGCACACGGCCGTGCCTCAGTGGCCGGCGCGTGCCAGCGGTTCGCCCGCCGCGAACAGCCTCCGGAACGCCGTCCCGGCCATCAACCGGTAGCCGGCATCGTTCGGATGAAGCTCGCCCCGGCACTCGTCGGCGCCGATGAAGTGCCCAGGATGCGCCGGATCGCGCAGCGCCGCGTCGAAACCGATCACACCATCGAAGCCGTGGCCCCGGCGGATCCAGGCGTTGACCCGCTCGCGCACCTTCTCGCCCGCGGGACTCCAGTAGCCCGCGCCCTCGTAGGGGGTCAGTGTGCCGAGGTAGATCTTCAGCCCCTTCGCATGCGCCTGGCGGATCAGATGGCGGTACGCGGCGATGAGGGTCCGCACGGACAGCGAGCCGTATTGACCGAACACCAGCGCGAGCTTTCGCGCTCGGGCGTCGCCCGCACCGCGAGCCGGGCGCGCGGCTTTCAGAGTCGGGGTGCGGGTCGGCCAGCGCCGGGTGTCGGGGCCTGCGCAGGCCGCGGGGAATACCCCACGGCCTGCGCAGAAGCGATCAATGGAATGCGTCGTTCACCACGTCGAGGATGACGCCGGTGGCAACGGCCGCCAACACCGCTCTGTTGTCAACACGCACCCAGTAATAGCCCGGGGGCGGCGGAGCGAGATGGTACGCGACCACATCCGGAACGATGTACCGCGGAGCCCGGTACGCGGTGGGCAGGCGCTCGCCGCGCTCCCAGGTCCGATAGTAGTAGCCCGGCGGGTCACGGTATCGGTCCGCATCGAAGCGTTCCCGGCGGTACTCGCGGCCGTCATACCGGTCGCGATGCCAGCGGTCGTCCCGCTCATGACGCCACCGATGGTCGCGGCGGTCATGGTCCTCGCGACGCCAGTCATGGTCACGGCGGTCGTGGTCCTCGTGGCGCCACTCGTGATGATCGCCCTCCCGACCGTGTCCGGCCCAGGACGGCGGATCGGCCAGCGCCAGCGAGCTCGCCAACAGCGAGAGGGTCAGGGCTGCGATGATCGTGCGCTTCATGAGTGCTCTCCCGTCACGCGGCTTCGAGCCGCGGGTAGAGCTTCTCCCGAGCGGCCTGACCGGCGGCTGAACGGGCCCTCCAGTCGCTCCCTCCGCCGCGAATTCTTTGGACTTCTTCACGATCCCGGCCCAGACAGGTCGAGCTGCCGCCGCGCCCTGTCCGGCGCCCCGCACGGGTCTAGGGACCGGCGGCCCGGACGGCCTGGTCCCGCTTCTGCCAGACGTACACCGGCAGACCGGCCAGCATCACCAGCGTACCCCAGTACAGTGAGTCCTTGCCGGTGCCCGCCGCGGCCCACAACGCGAACAGGAATGCGACGGACGCCAGCACCACGTTTTGGGTGTGTCGTTTCGCACCGCGGCTGAGCAGCATTTCCGCCATGGAGCACAGCATGTACGGCACCAGCGTGAAGAACGTGGCGATCAGGATGATCACATTGAACATATCCACCATTCCGTGGCTGTAGTTCATCAGGATCAAAGCGGTTCCGACGAGGGTGGAGAACACCAGGCCCAGCGCCGGCGTGCCGCGGGTCAGTTCCCGGGCGAAGACCCTCGGGAACAGATCATCCGCCGCCACCGCCCGGGGAAACTGGCCCGACATCAGGATCCAGCCATTGAGCGCGCCGAAGCAGGAGATGACGGCGGCGAGCGCGATGAGATCGCCCGCCCAGGCGCCCCACAGGCGTTGTGCCGCGAGGGCGAACGGCGCATCGGAATGCGCCAGCGAGGCGGCCGGGGTCACGCCCATCACCGCCATGGTGCACAGGATGTAGAAGGCGGCCGCGATGGCCGTGCCGAGCAGCGTGGCGCGGGGAATGGTCTTCTCCGGATCCTTCACGCGGTCGGCCGGGACGGTCGCGCATTCCAGTCCCACGAATGCCCACATGGTGAGCGCCGCGCACGAATTGAGGGCCGACAAGGGTGTGCCGCCGCCGTGGCCGGCGGCGAGCATGTGCGGATTGAAGTAGAAGATCCCGAACACCCCGAGCGCCAGGAGCGGGGAGAGCTTCAGGATCACCGTAATGAGCTGCACTCTCCCGGCGGCGCGCACGCCCCAGATGTTGACCCCGGTCAGCAACCAGCAGGTCCCGACCGCGGCGCCCGCGCCGGCGAGCGGATGGGTGCCGAGCACCGGCACGAGAGCGGTCAGGTAGCTGGCGAATGCCACGGCGATGGCGGCGACGGCGGCCGCGATGCTGATCCAATACATCCAGGCGATGAGGAAACCGGCGAAGTCGCCGAAGGCTTCGCGCGGATAGGCATAGGGACCGCCCGCCAGGGGCGAGCGCCGCGACAGGCTGCTGAACACCCAGGCCAGCACCAGCGCGCCGGCGGCGCTGAACAGCCAGCCCCACAGGCTGTAGATACCGTACATCGCGAGCGAGGCGGGCAGCAGGAACACGCCGGAACCAACCATGTTGCCGATCACCATCGAGGTGGTGGTGGCGAGGCCGAGGCTGCGGCGGGGTTCGGCACCGGTTTGCATGAATGGCTTCTTCTCGTGTCCCCGCGGATTCCGAGGCACCTACACTACCCGATATGCCCACCGATGAGGACGTGACGCGGGCCGCATCGGATGAGCCCGGGGACCGCTCGCCAGCAGTTCGGAAGCCGCCCGGTTGACCGGACGCCTCGGGGCTGGGATGCTTCGTGGCATGGCCACCGCGCTCTGGATCGGTACCCGGAAAGGCGCGTTCATGCTCCGGCCGGATGCCCGCCGGCGAAGCTGGACGCTCTCCGGACCTCGGTTCCTCGGGCACATCATTCACCACATCGTGCAGGATCCGCGTGAGCCTCGGGTCCTGCTGATGGCCGCCAAGACCGGCCACCTCGGCCCGACGGTCTTCCGCTCGGCCGACCGTGGGCGGACCTGGAAGGAAGCCTCCCGGCCACCAGCCTTTCGCAAGGCGGACGGCGGCGAGGAGCCGCGCGCCGTCGAGCGGGTGTTCTGGCTGACGCCCGGTCACGGCGCCGAGACGGGCACCTGGTATGCCGGCAGCTCGCCCGCGGGCCTGTTCCGCTCCGCGGACGGCGGCGAGCGCTGGGAGCCGGTCGCCGGCTTCAACGATCACCCGATGCGGCCGCAGTGGGCCATGTCCGCCACACCGGATGGAGCGCTGCTGCATTCGATCATCATCGACCCCCGGGATCCGAAACACCTCTACGTCGCCATCTCCGCCGGCGGCGTGTTCGAGTCCACCGATGGCGGCGCCGACTGGACGCCGCTCAACGAGGGCTGCGCTGCGGATTTCCTGCCGGATCCGGCCGCGCCATTCGGGCACGATCCGCACTGTGTGGCGCTCCATCCGCTCGCGCCCGACCGGCTGTATCAGCAGAACCACTGCGGCATCTACCGGCTGGACCGCCCCGGGCGGCGCTGGGTCCGCATCGGCAGCGCCATGCCGAAAAAGATCGGCGATGTCGGCTTTCCGATCGTGCTGCATCCAACCGATCCCGACACCGCGTGGGTGCTGCCGATGGACGGCCAGACGGTCTGGCCGCGCACCTCCATCGACGGCAAGCCGGCCGTGTATCGGACCATCGATGGCGGCAGGCGCTGGCGGCGCCTCGACAGAGGGCTGCCCGAATCGCGGGCCTGGCTGACGGTGCTGCGCCAGGCGATGTGCGCCGACGATCGCCTGCCGCGCGTGGGGGTGTATTTCGGCACGACCGGCGGGGAAGTCTGGGCCGGCGCCAACGGCGGCGAGAGCTGGCGCTGCATCGCGCGGCATTTGCCGGAGATCTACTCCGTGACGCACGCGACCTGAGTCGGGCGCCGCGAGCCGATCCATGAGCTGCACGGTTCGCATTCCCAGCCCGCTGCGCTCCTACACGGCCGGCGCCGCCAGGGTTTCCGCGGAGGGCGGCACGCTCGAGGAGGTGCTCGCCAGCCTGGAGGAGCGCTTCGCGGGAATCCGCTTCCGCATGGTGGACGAGCAGGGCCGCATCCGCCCGCACATCCGCCTGTACATCAACTTCCGGGAGGCGAAAGCCCTGTCGGAAACGGTGAGCGCGGCGGATACCGTGCACGTGATCTGCGCGCTGAGCGGAGGGTGAGCGTTGACGCTCTCGGCGCCCGAGCTGTCGCGCTACCAACGGCATCTGACTCTGCCGGAGATCGGCCCGGCCGGGCAGGAGCGGCTGAAGTCCGCCCGCGTGCTGGTGATCGGCGCCGGCGGACTCGGATCTCCCGCGGCGCTCTATCTGGCCGCCGCGGGCGTCGGCACACTGGGCATCGTCGACTGCGATCGCGTGGAGTTGTCGAATCTGCAGCGGCAGGTCCTGTTCGACAGCGCGGATATCGGACGGCTGAAGGCCGAGGCGGCCCGCGACCGGCTGATCGCCCTCAATCCCGGGATCACCGTCGAGGCGCACTCCCTTACGCTGCGCGCGCGTAATGCCCGTGAGGTTATCGAGCACTACGACATCGTGCTCGACGGCACCGACAGGCTGGCAACGCGATATCTGGTCAACGACGCCTGCGTCCTCCTCGGCAAGCCGCTCGTCACGGCGGCGATTCACCGCTTCGAAGGACAGGCCCTCACTTATGTTCCGGGAGAGGGCCCCTGCTACCGCTGCCTGTTCCCCCAAGCGCACGAGGGAGCGGCGGCAAGCTGCGCCGACGCGGGCGTGCTCGGCGTGTTACCGGGTGTGCTGGGGGCGATCCAGGCGACCGAGGCGATCAAGATCGCCGCCGGCATCGGCGCGCCGCTTTCGGGGCGCCTGCTCACCTACGACGCGCTGGAGCTGCGCTTCGTGGAGCTGCCTGTCAGCCGGTGCGACGACTGCCCCGTATGTGGAGATCATCCGCGCATCACGGCGTTGCGGGACGACGCCGAGGTTTGTGACGCGGACGTCCTCCAGTCCGTGCGCCGCCTGTCCGCGCGCGCGCTGAGAGACATGCTGGCGGTGGACCGGGCAGCCGACACGGCGCTCGTGTTGATCGATGTCCGCGAGCCACGGGAATTCGAGCTTCGGCATCTGCAGGGGGCGCGCAACATCCCGCTCGGGCAGCTCGAGCACCGGGTTGCGGAGCTGTCCGGGGACGGTCCCGCGGTCTTCGTCTGCCGCTCCGGCCGGCGGAGCCTCACCGCCTGTGCGATCGCGCTGCGCGCGGGAGTCCTCGCCGCGGCGCACCTGGAGGGCGGCCTGCTCGCCTGGGCGGCCGAGGTGGACCCGGACTTCGAGGTCGGGCCGGGCTGAACGGTGCCGCGGCGCATGCGCGCGGGGATCCGCCGTTCGGCGGCGGCGGGCGGCGTTTCGGCCGGGACGTCGCTCACTGGTCCATCCTTTTCAGCAGGTCTTCGAGCCGGTCGAACCGGTTCCGCCAGAAGCCGGCCATCCGGCCCGTCCAGTCGATGAGCGGAGCCAGGGCGCCGGGCTGGGCGCTGTAGTGGGTCTGGCGACCCTCGTGGCGATCGCGCACCAGGCCTGCCTGCTTCAGGATCCCGAGATGCTTCGATACGGCCGGCTGCGAGATCCCGGCCCGGGCCGTCAACGCCCCCACCGTCTGCTCTCCCTTGCGGCACAGGCGCTCGAACAGCGCCCGCCGGGTCGGATCGGCCAACGCCCTGAAAAGCAGGTCACCGGGATCTGGCATTGCAATCAATAACCAATTGGCTATCAACGGAACTCTAGCCCGGCGGCTGTCCGTGTCAAGCGCAAGCTCCTCCGCGCGGCCGGACCGCGCTCGTCAGCCCATCTTCACGTCCAGTGCGGCGAGATTCCTTGGATTCATGACGATCTCGATCTGCGTGATCCGGCCGTGCTCCAAAGTGAACAGGAACGCCGCCCGCACCTTCCCGTTCATCGCCCAGACCGCGCCGGCCCGGCCGTCGATCAGTGCCGGCACAGCGCCTCGAGCACGGCCCTTGAAGGCGTTCGCGACGTTCACGGCGCCGCGGATTTCCGGCGACAGGCAGGGAGCGCCCTGGCGCTGCCGCGCCGCAGCCATGCTCACCGCCAGGGGATCTGCCTTGAGCAGGACTTCCGGGGACAGCACGGCGATCAGACGCTCGAAATCACCGTCACGCGAAGCCGCCAGGAATGCATTCACCAATTCCCGATGGCGCGTGACGTCGGCTGCCGGGCTCTCGACGCCCCGCACCCGGCGCCTCGCCCGACTGGCGAGCTGGCGGGCCGCGGCGGACGTGCGGCCGAGGATGTGACCGACCTCCTCGAACGGCAGATCGAACAGGTCGTGCAGCACGAATGCCACGCGCTCGGCGGGCGCCAGCGTCTCCAGGATGACCAGCAATGCCGGCCCTGTCGCATCGGCCAGCGCGAGATCGTCCTCGGGGCTGCCGTCGCCGGGCGCATCGGCCGCGGCGTCCAGCGGCTCCTCCCGCCGCGAGCGACGCGTGCGCAGCATATCGAGACACACCCTGGCGAGCGCGGTCGTCAGCCAACCGCCCAGGTTCCGCACTTCCCTCGAGTCCGAGCGGGTGAGCCTCAGCCACGTCTCCTGCACAGCATCCTCGGCCTCGCTGGCCGAGCCGAGCATCCGGTAGGCCAGCGCCCGCAGATGAGCCCGATTCTCATCGAACCGACTCGCCAGCCAGTGGTCGCCGTTCACTGAAGCTCTCGTGTCACCGGCCATCGCGCCGCGGCCCGGGCAGCTTACCAATATTGCTCGACGGGGCGGATCTCGATGGCGCCTCCCAGGCGGGCCGCCGGGATGCGTGCGGCCAGCGCGATCGCGGAATCGATGCTCTCCGCCTCGAATCCCGCATACCCGCCGGCGCCTTCGCTCAGGTACGTTCCATTCCTGACTTCGGGCTTGCCGTTGCGCACCTGCACGGTCCTCGCCGCGTGGGGCAATCCCAGCGGCATTCCCGGCATGAGACCCGGTGTCTTGTTGAGTTCCGCGTATTCCGCATAGATCGCCTTCTGTTCCGCCTCCGGCAGGGCCTTCCAGCGATCCGATCCCGGCAGCGGGGGCGTGGGCCCGTGGAAAATCAGCAGTACGTATTTCATGGCATCCTCCTCAGCCATATGACGGATGGGAGGGGGGCGAATGTGACGGGGATGCGCATCACCCGGCCAACCGCTCGGCCGCGCAAGCGGTCCACCCCGGGATAGGCGACAGCGTGCTGTATCCTGACGGCGATCAAACAGGCAATCCACCGCGACGGCCTGCGGCCAAAAAGGAGGTCACCGGGAATGATCACGACCGATTACGTTCGCATGATGGCCGCTTACAACAGCGAAATGAATCGCCGGGTCTACGGGGCCGCCGCGAGCCTGACCGACACCGAGCGCCGCGCCGACCGCGGGGCGTTCTGGAAATCGATCCATGGCACACTGGCCCACATCCTGTGGGGCGACAGTGCATGGATGTCGCGTTTCGACGGATGGCCGAGGCCCCCGATCCCGATCGACCAGAGCGGCCGGCTCGTCGAGAATTTCGAGGAGCTGCGTTCGCTTCGGGAAAAAGCGGACGCTGAGATCGAGGCCTGGGCCGAGCGTCTCGATCCGGCGTGGCTGCAGGCAGACTTGACCTGGTTCAGCCAGTCCACCCGGCACGAGTCGCGGCGGAACAGGGGGCAGCTGGTCGTCCATTTCTTCAATCACCAGACGCATCATCGCGGCCAGGCGCACGCCATGCTTACCGCCTTGGGACAGGATCCGGGCGACACGGACCTGCCAATCGTGATTCCATGGAACGGCTCCCCGTAGTCACGGCCCACCGGGCCCACGCAGCCGTCTCGCACCCGTGGGCCACGCGCCGCCCGGCCGGCGCGGCGCGCTCCTGGCTCGAGTCAACGCGGTAGAAAGTCACGGATGGCCGCCGCGATCTCGGTGGCGTGAGTCTCCAGCGCGAAGTGACCCGTATCGAAGAAACGCACGACCGCATTGGGCATGTCGCGTTTGAAGGCTTCGGCGCCCGGCGGCAGGAAGAACGGGTCATTCTTGCCCCAAACGGCGAGGAAGGGCGGCTGATGGTCGCGAAAATACTTCTGGAAGGTCGGATAGAGGGCGACGTTACTCTTGTAGTCTCCGAACAAGTCCAGCTGCAGCTCGATCATGCCGGGCTTGGTCAGATAGAAATTGTCCAGCGAATACCCGTCCGGCGAGACGGCGGTCGCGTCGGCGACCCCGTGAGTGTATTGCCAGACCGTCGTTTCCGGAGCGAGGAATGCCCGCAGCGCTTCCCGGTTGGTCTTGGAAGGCTCCCGCCAATATGCCCGTATCGGGTCCCAGCCGTTGCTCAGGCCCTCTTCGTAGGCATTGCCGTTCTGAGAGATGATGGCGGTGATCCGGTCTGGATGCTTCACCGCGAGCCGCAGGCCGGTGGGCGCACCGTAATCGAACACGTACACGGCGTATCGGTGGAAGCCGACGATCTCGGTGAAGCGGTCGATCACTTCCGCGATCCGCTCGAAGCTGTGGCGCTCACCGGGCATGTCCGAGCGGCCAAAGCCCGGCAGGTCTGGGGCGACGATGTGGAAGCGGTCGGCCAGCAGAGGAATGACATCGCGGAACATGTGGCTCGCGCTCGGGAAGCCGTGCAGCATCAAGAGATTCGGCGCGCCGGTGGCACCGGCCTCGCGATAGAAGATCCTGGTCCCGTCCACATCGACAGTCTGATGCTTGATGATGTTCATGGTGTGTCTCCTGTCATTGGAAGATGAAGAGCGGCCGGTCCGCTCGGGCCGCTCGGGCCGCTCGGGCCGCTCGGGCCGCAATTTCGAGTCCGGAGCGGACGTCGGCGAGAGCCTCACCGATGACATCGAGCACAACGCCCGGAGCGGTCACCATCGGCGTGTGGTCGACTTTGTGCGAGCGCGCGCGAGCCCCCATCCGTGCCGCCATGAAGCGCTGGCTTTCCTCGACGATCATGCGGTCCTGCTCGGCCACCAGAAACCAAGTTGGACGGTCCTTCCACAATGGACGGGGCACCGGGACAGTGATGCACGCAGGGGAGATCGGCCGTTGGACCGCAGCCAACACGGCCAGCTCTTCCGTTTTGGCGTTCTGCGCAAAAGCCTCCGAGAACGCCTCCTGGGGCAGGTAGATCAGTCCGCTGGCGTCGGGCGAAAGTTGCGGCGCCCGGGGATGGGGGGCGCTGCGGTAGAACACGTCCGCCACTGTCTCGCCCTCATCCGGCGCGAGTGCGGTCACGTACACCAGCGCCCTGACCTTTTCGCTGCTGCTCGCCGCGATCACGGCACCGGCATAGGCGTGGCCGACCAGGATCACCGGGCCCGGCACGCGCTCCAGCGTATTCCCGAGCGCAGCTACGTCATCCTGGAAGGAGGTCAGCGGTAATGGTGCCGCGACGGTTCTGATGCCCCCGGAGGTCAGGGGCTGAACGACCTTTGCCCAGCTCGAGCCATCGGCCCATGCGCCGTGGACCAGGACCACACTTACGTTTGCTGAGGACATCAATGCATTCCTTCACTGAGTTTGAGGGCGCCGGAAATAACCGGACAAAATAGCTGATAGAAGTTATCGCACGCCGATAGTAACTTGTCAAATGATTATTTACAGGTTACTCTTATCCCGTAATTTTGAGATCCCCGGGGCAGCGCCCGCGACGCCAGAGTGAGGAGATGCCATGGACCCTCGACCGCCAGCGATCTTCATTGGGGATACGCCCGCGCTGGATTTCCTGAATTCGATCGCAACCCCGGCACACACTCCCGTCGAGTGGATCGACGACGGCAAGGGGCTGTTGAACTGGCTGAAACTGGCCCGTCTCGTTCCGGACGAGGTGCTCGAGGATGTGCAGGGTCGCGCTTTGCCCGGGGAGCTCGACAAAATTGCCGACCAGGCGAGAAGTCTGCGGGAGTGGTTCAGAGGCTTTGTAAGCCGGTACAGAGGCCGCCCGCTGACGCCGGCGGCACTTGGCGAACTCGCGCCCCTCAACCGGCTGCTGGAGCGCGACGAGTCGTTTCAGCGCGTCGTCGCGGGGTCGGCTGACGACGCGCCGTTCCAAATTCAGATCGTGCGCCGATGGCGCTCTCCGGAGACGCTGCTGCTGCCGCTCGCGGAGGCATTCGCGCGGCTGGTGTGCACCGAGGATTTCGCGCAGATCAAGGCTTGCGAAGGTCCGACCTGCACGCTCCTGTTCGCGGACCACACCCGGGGTCACGCACGCCGCTGGTGCAGCATGGCCATCTGCGGCAACAGGGCGAAGCAGGCCGCGCATCGCAGGCGCCTCAGGGCGCACGCGCCCTAGAGAACGCCGCGGTACGGAGTTACCGCCCGGTCCGCGCGAAGCTGCGCCGCAGGTCCGGAGAGCTGTGCGACGCGGGTCCGGGCGCGGAGCGGGCGGAGCGCAGACGGCATGGCGGATCGCCGCGGCTAGATGCCCGCGTACCAGGTGTAGCCCTGATCCTCCCAGTAACCACCGTAACCCTGACCGAACGGCCGGTAACTGGACACCAGCTGGATGTGCATCACGTACTTGGCCATCTTGTAGCCGAGCTGACGCCCCAACCGCAGACGAATGGGCGCGCCGTAGGTGATCGGCAGTGTCTCGCCGTTGAGCGCGTACGCGAGCAGAGTCTGCGAATGCGCGGCGGTACGCATATCGATGCTCTCGTAGTAGTAGTCGCCGCCGCCGTCCATCGGGTCCGCGCAGAAGAACATCACGTAGCGGGCCCGCGGCTTTGGGATGACGCGCGCCAGTACGTCGCGCAACAGGGGCCCGGTCCACTGGCCTATGCAACTCCACCCCTCCACGCAATCGTGGCGCGTAATCTGGGTCTGCGCGGGCATCGATCGCAGGTCGTCGAGTGAGAACGACTTCGGGCTCTCCACGAGGCCGTCGACGCGCAACCGCCAGTCGCGAAACCCATCCCCCGCCAGCGACTGGTATTCGGTATTGTTCGGATCGGTGGTGCCGTTGGCGCGGAACACCGGCGCGATATCGGCGCGCGTGAACTGCGGAGCGACCGCGTCGCGCGAGACGAGCGTGCGTTGCACCGCGCGAGTCAGCCATTGCGCGGAGCCGAGCACGCTCTGAGTCCGGGGCAGGTTCGACAGCCGATCGCAGCCGCCGAGCAGCAGCGAGCCGGCGCCCGCGCCGAGGCCGAGGATCACCCGGCGGCGGCGTACGCTGATGATCTTACTCATGGTGCGACTCCGGGGCCGACGCGGGCGTGACCTCGATCGCATAACGGCCGGTGATCATCGATCGCAAGTTGTTCCACAGACCCGAGACAGCCACCATCGCGATGTGCACCGCGAAGAATCCAAGCAAGGTCATCGCGCAGAAGAAATGTATCGTCCGCGCGCTCTGGCGGCCGTGAAACAGCCACAACAGCCAGGGAAAGCCGGCATCCATCGTCGGCGACATCGCAAGGCCCGTCAGAATGATCACGGGCCCCACCACGAAGATAACGAAGAGATAGGCCAGCTTCTGCAGCCCGTTGTAGTGGCGGGCATCCTCGCCTTTTGGAAAGCGCAGCCTCAGGTGCTCGATGAACGTGTGACCGAGGCGCCGCCAGTCCTCGCCCTTCAGCCAAAGATCGCGCCGCAAATGGCCGGACAGCAGGCCGAGGAGCACGTACAACCCCCCGTTCACCACCAGGATCCAGGCGAAAGACAGGTGCCACAGGCGTCCCATGGCGAGCCACCTGCCGCTCGGCAGCGTGGCCCAGCGCGGGAAGCCGCGCTCGGTAAAGCGGCCACCTGAACCCTTGGACCAGCCGAAGAGTCCGGTCGTAACGAAGGCATGCGCGCCGACGGTCGTCACACCCTCGACGTGCCCCTTGTTGTCCTGCAACGCGTACATGCTCAGCAGGGGGCGCGAGAAGTGGGAGGTAGCGCCCCAATACAGCGCCGGGTGGGCATTGAAGATCTGCAGCCCGCTCATCAGCATGATGGCCAGGGTGAGGAAATTCACCCAATGAAGTACCCGGACGACCGCCGTGTGCCGGTAAGTGAAGACCCTATGGCTCTCGCGGCGCCCGAGACGGGAAAACACCTGGGTCAATGACCTCATCCCGGCGAGTGTCATGTCGACTCCGAGTCAGACTCCAACGTCCCTCCGACCTCATGGCGTGATCCGTCGCGCCCGAGGGCTTCGGCTGGTGATTCATTTTATCATGACGCATCCGGTGGCTCATCGAGCCGTGGCCCATCGGATGCTTCCCGGTGACGGCATGGTGGTGTCTCATCACTGAATGAGAGGACATCCCGGAAGCCGCAGACTGTGCGGGAGCCGGTACAGCAGCGGATACCGCGACCAGAACCGTGGCAGCAAGGATCGAATTGCGCATGAACATGGATTGGAAGCCTCCCTGGGTAAAGCAGGCCCGCACGACGTCGACATGCCCGCCTTGCCTTAATACGGGGCGACTTGGCGGAACGTTACAGGCGTAGAGACAAATAGCCAGCGAGCGCCCGATGACACCCGCCCCCGACGACTTGCGGGCAAGCCTGGCGCTCCGCCAGATCGAAATGCTGGTGCAGGATGCCACCGCCACTTCCCCGATGGACATCAACCGCAGGCTGGGCGCGGCACTGTTCCTGGGGGGACTGGTGACTTTGGCGGTGGTCGTGTTTGGACTGCGGCGCCTGGTGCCCATATTGCCAGGCCCAGCTCGAGGCGTTCCAGCGCGCGTGCGCCAGGCTCGCCGATGCGGGCATCAAAGTGGCCGCGTTATCCGTGGACCATGCGGCGGCGACGGCCGAAACGATCGGGATATTCAAGCTCGCTTTTCCCGTCCGACACGGCGCCGACGCGGATAAGGTGGCGGCCCTGACCGGCGCGTACGTCAATGAGACACCGCGCTATCTGCAATCGACCGGATTTTTGTTGGATCCGGCGGGCCATGTCCTGAATGCCGTCTATTCGAGCGGTCCCATCGGAAGACTGGTGGCCGAGGACGTGATTGGAATGGTCACTTACCTGAAATCGAAGAGTCGATAGCCCGCGCGCACCGGCCGAAAGAGCGCGCCGCCGAATGCGCGCGGCTCACCGCTCTTTGAAGCCGTCACGCACGCGCCCGACCACGGTCCGTGTCCGGCCGACAGGTGCGCGGCCATGGCGTCAATAGGGAGGCGCTCTCCTCGCGCGTTGCGCGCGGGCGGCCTCGGTCCACCAGGCCAGATCGTCGGCGAAGCGCCCGAAAGCGCTCTCGAGCGCCGCTCCGGCCTCGCCGATCGGCTCTCCCGTTTCGCTCAGCGCGGCGCCGATGGGACCCACGGTCAGAGTGCTCGAGATCACGGCCATGCCCATTTCCGAGAGTATGTTGCGCCAGGCAAAGCTCGAACGGGTTCCCGCGAGGCGTCCGCCCGAATAGCTCGCGATCGCCGCCGGGCGCCAGAACCACTCTTCCAGGTAATGATCCGTGAGATTCTTCAAGCCGGGTTGTACGCCCCAGTTGTATTCGCCGACGACGAAGACGAAGGCGTCGGCCGTGCGGATCGACTCGCCCAGGCGGGCCATCGCCTCAGGCGCGCGACCCGGCGGATATTCCTTGAGCATCCGATCGAGCATCGGCAGTCCCACCTCCCGCGCATCGATCAATTCCACGTCCTCGCCGCGGCGGCCCAGCCCTCGAACGAGGTAGTCGGCGAGGCGTATGCCTCGGCGATCGGATCGGTAGGACCCATAAAAGACGAGCACTCGGTGTGTCATGGTTGTCCTCTCGTACGAAATGCAGACCAGGCTGAGCTCCCGGGGGGCGGTCCGGCTCGAGGCGTCCGCGGACGGTTGCACGCGCCCGCCGCTCATCTATACTGCGAAAGAATGTCGCCACGGTCCATCTTGTCGATGGCCGGCTGTCGATTCATTCCACGGCAGACAATTGAAAACCGGAGGCTTGTCATGCGTTTTATGGTCAAGTTCTCGATTCCAGTGAGCGACGGCAACGAGCTCGTCAAATCTGGAAAAATCGGCCGGAATTTTCAATCGCTCATGGAGGATTTCAAGCCCGAGGCCGCTTATTTCTTCCCTGAAAACGGCCAGCGTTCCGGAATCATGGTCATGAACGTGACCGAGTCTCCGGATTTCATAAAGCTGGCTGAATCCTTCTGGTTCGGCCTTCACGCCGACATCTCGGTGACACCGGTCGTGAACGGCGAAGATCTGGCAAAAGGCATTGCGGGGATCGAGGGGCTCGTCAAACGATACGCCTGAGGCATCGCCCCGCCCGTTTGCCTGAAGATATCGGGATCCGACGCGACCGGACCGCGGCTGCCCGGCCGGAACACACACGCCTGTCGGCGCTCGTCGTGGTCGCGCCGCGCACGAAGCGGCGCGCGGGGCCGGATCGTGGATGTTCGGCAGGGTCGTGTCGGTAGCCCCCGCTCAATCGAGACTGAACAGACTCACCAGGTCGTAGCGGGAATACGCGCGGAAGGCGATCAGCGTTTCGGTGCGGGTCACTCCCGCAACGCCGCGGATTTTCTCCGCGACCAGTTCCGCGAGCGCCTCGTTTTCCTTCACGCGCACCATGGCGACCAGATCGAAATTGCCGGCCACCGAGTAGACCTCGGATATGCCGCGCATTTCGCTGAGGGTTTCGGCGACCTTGGCGGTGCGCGCCGGCTCGACATTGATCATGATTATCGCGGTTACCATAGCTCGATCGGATGCTGCGATCCGCCTCCCGGATTTGGGCGGCTCACCGCGCGCGCTCGCGCGCACTCCATGAAACCGCCGGACGAGCGGGATTGTACCGGGCGGCCGTGATGTCGGGCAACGGGCATGGGATTGCCGGACCGACGGACGCCCGCCCGCCCCGCGCGGCACACGCCGCGCGACGGTTCACATGGCACGGCACAGGGATTGCTGTTAGTCTTCTTTCACACTCATGACCAACATGGAGCCGCATCCGTCATGTCGGAGAAGCCGCGCACCGTTTCCAGACGACGCATGTTGAGTTCGGCGCTGGCGCTGGCCGGAGTCCCGGTCGCGCGCTCCGCGCAGCCGCGCCCGGGCGAAGCCTCGCTCTGGGACCTCTACGATTCGATGCTCAAGCGGGCGAAGTACATCGACCTCACTCATGCGCTCGCGCCCGGCGGTCCCCTCGGGGAGGGTTTCAAGGATTTCACCGTGCGCGCGGCGACGGCCGGCGTGACCGTGCCCGGACTCGTGCGCAAGGGCCAGCCTTTCACCTATGCAACCGAGGGCGCGGCGATTACGGCCTACGACCTGCCGATGGATCACATCGGCACGCAATACGGGCCGCCGGCGCACCTGAACGATCACGGCGCGACCATCAGCGACATCCCGCCGACCGTCTCGCTGCGGCCTCTGGTGATGATCGATTGCGCGGCGCAGGTGCGGTCCGATCCCGGCTATCAGGCCAAGGTGAGCGACGTCGAATCCTGGGAGCGCCGTCACGGGCGGATTCCCGCCGGCTCGGTGGTGATGTTCCGCTCCGACTGGTACAAGCAGTGGCGGCACCCGCAGCGGTTCACGCGTCAGCCCTTTCCCGGTGTGGAGCTGGCGACCCTGAAATTCCTGCATCTGAAGCGGCGCATCCTGATGCACGGACACGAGCCGCTGGACACCGACAACACGGCGCCGAAATTCGTCGCCGAGACCTGGCTGCTGAAGCACAACTTCGCCCAGGCCGAAGGCGTGGCCAATCTCGATCAGGTTCCCGAAAGCGGCGCACTCATCACCATTGGCTTCGCGAAATTCGCCGGCGGCACCGGCGGGTTCGCCCGCTACATCGCCATCGCTCCGCCCGAGTGGCCGCACGGCGTGACGCTGGCCGAGCAATCGGGCGCGCCGCTGCCGACTCACGGGCACCGCCTTCGCCGCGGGCCGGATGGGGTGCTGGGTTGAGCGGTGGCACGGGCAGGGCTCAACGCGCCCGCAGCCCCTCGAGCACGTGAACCAGCCGGTCGATTTCGGCAAGTGTGTTGTAGTGCGCGAGCGACACGCGCACCGCGCCCGTATCGGCCGGTAATCCCAGGCGCTTCATCAGCCGCGGCGCGTACATGTGCCCGTCGCGGATGCCGATGTCGGCCTGCGCCGCCGCCGCGACGACCTGTGCCGGTGCCAGGCCCGGCAGGTTGAAGCACACGGTCGGCACACGTTCGTGAACCCGCTCCGGATCCGCGACGCCATAGATCTGCGCTCCCAGCGCCTTCAGCCGCTCGAGCAGCGCCGCCGACAGCGTGCGCTCATAGGCCTGGATGCCCAGCATCGCCTCCCGGCAATCCTGACGCAGACTCTGCGGATCGACGCCGCCGTCCCGCCCGCCGATCCGGCGGCCAAGTGCGGCGAGGTAGTCGACCGCGGCGGCCATGCCGGCCACGTTCTCGTAGACAAACGTGCCGGCTTCGAGCTTCCCCGGCGGCTCGTCCGGAATGAACTCCTCGCGGAACGTCGGCAATGCGCGCAGCGCCGCGTACCGACCCCACAGAAATCCCATGTGCGGCGAGAAGATCTTGTAGCCGGAGCACACCAGATAGTCGCAGTCGAGCAACTGCACGTCGATCGGACCATGCGGTCCATAGTGCACGGCATCGACGAAGAGCTCGCCGCCCGCCGCGTGCGTCAAGCCGGCGACGCTGCGTACGTCGACGATGCTGCCGATGGCATTCGAAGCGAGCGTGCATGCCACCAGGCGGGTGCGCGCACCGAGCAGCGTACGCAGGTCGTCCGGATACAGTCGGCCGTCCTCGCGCGCGCGCCACCAGCGTATGACCGCCCCCATGGGCTCGAGCGCCAACCAGGTCGCCACGTTCGCCTCGTGATCGAGGTCGGTCACGATGATTTCCTCACGCTCGCCGAGCATCCGCCCGATCGCCAGGCTCACCTGCCGGATGAACGACGTGGCATTCATGCCGAAGGCGATCTCTTCGCTGCGCCGCGCATTGACCAACGCCGCAACGCGCTCGCGGGCGCTCGCGATCGTCTGGTCCACCGCAATGCTCAGCCGATAGCGGCCTCCGCGCTGAACGTTGTGCTCGAGCAGATGGCGGTTCACCGCGTCGAGGACCCGTTGCGGCACCTGCGCGCCGGCGGCGTTGTCGAAGAACACGAACTTGCCGGCGCGCCGCAGAGCCGGAAACTGCGCGCGCTGCTCATCGACGGGAAAGACGGCCTCGTCACGGTCGTGAGTTGTCATGCTTGCGTTCCTGTCCGGTGATCACCTGTTTCGGACCCGCGCGCCAATGGCGTCCCGACTCCCGCCTGCCCGGCGTACGGCGCGCGGCGGCCGTTCAGGCTTCGGGGGCGAACCGCGCGCGCTGGGCCGCGAGCGCCGACACGAACCGGTCTATGTCCTCATCTGTGTTGTAGAAGTGGCATGTCGCCCGAATATTGTTGTCTCGGAAGGACGTTACGATGTCCTGACGCATGAGCTGCTCGAACAGCCCCGCCGCATCGCGCGACGGTACTGCCACCATCGGGCCGCGCCGCGCATCATCGGGCGGTGTCACCGCCGGCCAGCCGATTTCGCGCAACCGCTCCATGCAGCGCCGCGTCAGAGTCCGCACGCGCGTCTCGATCTGCGCCGGATCGGCATCCACGACGATCTTCAGGCCCGACTCGGCGGCGTAGCAGTTCACGACCGGCGGCGTGCCCGCCTCGAAGCGGCGTGCGCTGGCCGACGGCCGGTTCGCGGTGATGTCCATGGCGGCGATGTCCTGCTGGGCGAACCAGCCGGAATTGCCCGGCACCAGCTCCTCGATCAGCGGTCTGCGCACATATAAGAAGCCGATTCCGGCGGTGCCGAGCAGATACTTGAGCATGCCGCCGACGATGAAGTCGACTTCGAGCGAGCGCGCATCGACCGCAAGCGCGCCGATCGCTTGATAAGTGTCGAGAAGCACCCGCGCGCCCCTGGCATGTGCCAGGCGAACGATGCCCGGAATGTCGAGCCGGGCACCGTTGCGGAAACATACGTGCGTCACTGCGACCAGACTGGTGCGATCGTCGATCAGCCGCTCGAAGTGCTCGAGCGGGATGTACCCGTCAGCGGCGGGCGGCACGTGCACTACGCGCGCACCGCGGCGCTCCTGCGCGTGCCAGATCTGCGCGCTGGTCGGAAACTCGAAATCGCTGACCACGACCTTGTCGCGCGGACCGGAGAAGTCGAAGGCACTGGCCAGGGCATTGATGCCGGCCGAAGCCGAGGCGGTGACCGCGATCTCGTCGGCCGTGACGCCGAGCACGCGGGCCATCAGCGCGCGCACCGACTCGTTCTTGGTGATCCACACGTCCCAATTCGCGCCGATCGCGAGGCGGTCGTCCATGTAAGCATTGATTGCATCGCGCACGGTATCGGCGAGCGCGCAGTACGAGCCACTGTTCAGGTAAGTCTTGTGCTCGAGCACGGGGAATCTGCGGCGCAGCGCCGCAAAATCTGTTCTCATTCTGTGCCTCGTCTGACGGTCCGGTCTGGTCGAATGGGCTGGGTGGCGGCCGTCAGCGCCTGCGCCTCCGCAGCGGAGGATGCCGCGCGCGCACGCCACACGAAATACGCGATCGAGATGAAGATCACCCAGGGCACGCCGTAGACCCAGGACAGATCCAGCGCGGGCATGAACGCCATGGTGACCAGGATCGCGGCCAGCATCGCCAGCCCGGCGTATTGCACCCAGGGAAACAGCGGCATGCGGACCGGCAGGCTCATCGCCGCGTTGCGGCGCCGGAATTTCAGGTGGCAGACGAGAATGAACATCCACACCACGATCGCCGCGAACAGCGCCACGCCGAACAGGTCCGCGTACGCGTTCGGCGTAAAGGCCGACACCGCCGCGGAGATCAGCACGCAGGTGCCTGAAACGAGGATGGCCGGGACCGGACTGCCGCGCCGTGACAGCATGCCGAGCCGGCGTGGCGCGTATCCGCCCCGGGAGAGCGAGAACAGCATGCGCGCGCACAGGTAAACGTTGGTATTCATGCTCGACAGCGCGGCGCTGATCACCACGAAGTTCATGATGCCGGCGGCGTCGCGTATTCCGGAGTACTGGAACACCGTGACGAACGGACTTTGTGCGACGACCGCAACCCCGGTATCGGTCCACGGTATGGTGGTGACGATCACCGTGATCGCCAGCACGTAGAACAGGAACAGGCGCAGCCCCATGGAGCGCAGTGCCGCCGGTATGGCCACTTCGGGGTTTTTCGTCTCGCCCGAGGTGACCGCGATGACCTCGATGCCGTTGAACGAGAAGATGCCCACCGTGACCGCCATCCACAATCCGCCGATCCCCTTGGGCAGAAAGCCGCCCGGAAGGCCCACCAGATTGTGGAAGCCGACGGCCGGCCGGCCGATGCCCATGATGGCGGTGATGCCGAGGATGATGAACAGGACGATGGCCACCACCTTGATCAGCGCGAGCCAGGACTCCAGCGTGCCGAAGTTGCCCACCGACCGGGAGTTGAAATACAACATCACCAGACAGAAAGCCAGTGCCCAGATCCAGACCGGTACGGCCGGAAACCAGTAACGCATGTACAGACCGGCCGCGACCGCCTCGCCGCCGATGGCGATGACCTGCGAAATCCAGTACGTGTAGCGGACCACGAAACCCGACCACGGATTGAGGTAGGTTTCGGCGTAGATCCCGAAGGAGCCGGCGGTCGGGTGCACGACCGCCATTTCCGACAGGCTCAGGACCATCACCAGCGCGACGAACCCGGCAAGGACGAAGCTCACGATCACCGCCGGACCGGCGTAGCCGACCGCGAGTCCGCTGCCCATGAACAGGCCGGTGCCGATCGCGCCGCCGAGGCCGATCATCACCACCTGAGCCTTGCTCAGCCCGCGGTGCAGACCGCCTTCGCGCTGACCGAGAACCTCCTGGCTTGGGTCGTCCACAGGTCCTCAGAAGCGGCGCGTGACGGTGATCCCCACGGTACGGGGCTGGACCGTCAGCAGCCCATGCGGATCCTGTGTCGAGTTGATGGCCGATACCTGCGCCCGCTCGTTGGCCACGTTGTGCGCGAACAGCGTCACCGACCAGCGGCGGTAGATGACGCCGGCGCGCAGGTTCCACAGCGCATAGGACTTCAGCGGCAGGTTGAAGGAGTTCGAGGCGAAGTAGGAATCCACCGGGCCGCGGTAGCTGAGGTTCGTGCCCAGGGTGCCGATCCAGTCTCCCGACAGGGGGCGGGTGTAATCGAGCTGCAGGTTGAACTGGAAGTCCGGCACGTTCGGAATCTTATCCCCGCTGACGCCGAGAGTGGGATTCAATTTCTTCTGCTGCGCGCTGGCGCCCTGGGTCAGGTACGCGTCCTGATAGGAGCCCGCCAGCGAGGCGGTGAGGTAGCGGATCGGCCGGGCCTTGATCTGGAATTCCGCGCCCTTCACTTCGGCCCTGCCGGCGTTGCCCTGGTAGACAAACGCGCCGTCGGCGGTCGTGAGCTGTGCCTGAATGTTGTTCCAGTGAATGAGATAGCCGTCCACCTGATACTGTACATAGCCATTGAACAGCCGTCCCTTCAGGCCGAGCTCGTAGCTGGTGAGCGAATCCGGCGCGAACGCCGAAGGAATGGGCTCGAACGGCTCGCTGAGTCCGTTCAATCCACCGCTGCGAAATCCGGTCGCCACCGTGGCGTAGGCCAGCGCTGCGGCGCTGAACCTGTAGCTGAGGTTGCCCTTCCAGGTGACCTTGTTGAATGACTTGTGCGGATCGAAGATCGGCACGTCGCTCGGCGTTCCGGGCGGGAAGCCGCCGAACGGGTGAGTCTGCACCTGCACGCCGGAGAGATTCTCGGTGAAGTACCGGACACCCGCGACGGCGGTCCAGCGATGGGTGATCTTCCAGGTCGCCTCGCCGAAACCGGCCCATTGCAGGTCTTCGCGGTGATCGGTGCGCCCGAAGAACGTGTCGCCGACGCCGGGATTGCTCAGCGCGTCGGCGCTGTTGGCGCTGCTGAACGGCCCTGTGATGAGACCGAGCGCGTTGGTCGTGATGACGTCGACGGCGAGATTCATGCTGGTTTGCTGCCGGAACGCGCCGACCACGAAGTTCACCGGCGAGTCGAGCGCGGTGGCGAAGCGCACTTCCGTGGAATTCGACTTGCGCTCGCGGGGCTCGAGCGTCTCGGCCGGGATCGGCACGCCGAACGCCACGAGGATCGGCGTGGAGTCGAATGTGAAGCCCGTGTTGCGGTTGAACTGATTGGTGGTCGCGGTCAATTGGCCGAGGCGCGTGCGCCACTTGACCGTCAGGCCGTAGACCTTGATGTTGTCCCTCCACGGGCTCTGCGTCACGTCGGTATTGCAGAGGTCGCAGCCGGTGACCGGCTGTATCGGACCGCCCGAGAAGGCCTGCACGCCCGACGGGGTCCAGCGCGAGGAACCGCCGGAATGCTCGCTCTGGGCGGTATAGTCGAGGTCGATCGTCAGATTGCGGGTCGGCCGGTAGCGCAGGATCGCGCGCCCGCCGCCGACCTGATCGTAGTTGACGCCCTTGAGAAACCCGAGCGGCTGCACCGGGACGGCGACGCCGTTGACGAGCGACGTCACGCCGCTGCCGACGCGGATCTGATTGACGTAGCCGCTGTTGTAGAGCTTCCAGCCGACCAGGCGCAGCGCCAGCACGTTGTCCACGATCGGCAGGTTGAGCATGCCGTTGACGTTGTAGTTGTTGCCGCCGTGCTCCGTGTTCGAGTCTTCGAGCGTCACGTATCCGTCGGTGCGGTTCAGCTTCGGCTTGTTCGGTATGAAGCGGATGGTGCCGCTCATCGAGCTCGCGCCGTACAGCGTTCCCTGCGGGCCGCGCAGCACCTCGATGCGATTTATATCGTAGAGCCGGATGTCCGGCTGGAAGCCTCCGCCGTCATCGCTGTTTCCCTGGGTGACGACCGCTTCTCCGTAGTACACGCCCACGGTGGACGCGCCCGTGGAGTCGATGCCGCGGATGATGTACTTGCGGTCGCCCGGACCGAGGGTTTGCACGGCCAGGCCGGGAATCTGGCCGGCGACACTCATGATGCCCGCGGCGTCCTCGCGCTGCAGCGTCGCGCCGGTGATGGCCTGGATGGACGCCGGCACGTCGATGACGTCGGCGGCGTTGAGTTTCGTGGCCGTGACCACGACCTCGTTGAGCGCGCCCGTGCGGATCTCGGACTCGCCGCTGTTGGCGCTCTGCGCTCCCGTGGAAGCCGTGGCCGATGCGGCGCGGCGGGCGGCCAGGGCCGCGGGAGCCGCGAGCACGGTCGCCGCCAGAATGAAGTACACGATTGGAACGATTTCGCTGCGCGTGGTTTTGGACACGTTTTGATCCCCGAGGCGTGGCATTCGTTATGGGCCGCGGCACGATCGCGGCCCGCTTCAATGGAAACGTCAGTCGTAATAGTTGATGCTGGGGTTGTCTCCCGGACAAATCACCCCGACGACGAACAGGCCGTCGTCCGCGGTGGCCTCCAGCGAATGCAACTGCTTGCGCGGCAGGAAGATGACCTCGCCGGGGCCCACCGATGCCTTGCGTGTCTCGGTCCACATGCATCCCCGACCCGAGAGCACGATGATGGTTTCCTCGTACAGGTGGCGGTGCGGCGCGGCCTTGGAACGGGGGATGTGGCCGATGAACTGGGTCACCACCCGTGAGCCGACCCGCTTGTCGACGAGAATCTGGAAGTACCGCGGTCCCATGGCCGTGCGCTGGGCCGCATCGACGGTCACCACCCTCCGCGGATGGGCTTCGTCGAATGCTTCCGAGTGCCCGCCCGGCCACTCCAGCGCCGCCGCCGGCGGCGAAGCGAGCGCGAACACCCGCAACCTCTCGCCGCCCGCCGGCGCGAGCCGCAGGGTCTCCCCGGGTCGCACGTACGCTCCGTCGGTCGCATCGATCGGAAAGCGCCGCCCGGCGATCTCCAGCGCGCCACGGCCGCTCATCACGAACAGGATGGCCTCGCTCGCGCCGAAAGAGACCGGCGGCGTCTCGTCTTCGGCTTCGAGCATGAACTGGGACTGGCAGCGGGCGCCGAATTCGCTTCCGACGATGCGGCGGTGGCACAGAGCACCCTGCCGGGCAGCCGGCGCCGCATCGGGCGTGACCACGTAGCAGCCGCCGTCGAGCCAGCGACGCGGTCCGTCGGTCTCGGTCACGAGCGGAATCGCCCGATTTGCCGGACTGTCAGGGTCGTCCAGCGGCGAGCCTCCCGGCAGGTTGGTGTGCGTACCGTCGCAGAACGGGGCGTCGCCGGTGCGCTTGCACCCGCACAGCAGCACCTCCTCGGTGCGCGGCGCCACGAAACGGCGCGGCGTCAGGCCCGTGCCCTCGTGCGAGCCGTCGCAGAAAGGTTGCCGTCTGGAGCGGCCGCACGCGCACCACAGATAAGCCCGGCCGCTCTGCAATGCGACCAGATAGGGCTTGGGCTGTGTGCTGACCGCGTCCGCCATATGTCGGATACTCTCCACTGAGACGCTGCGCCGTGTACAGCGTCGCTTTAGGCCGGGTGGCCTACAAATCGCGGGCCGGATCGCCGGGCGGCGGACGATCGATCCGTGTGACTACCGGCCCGTGTCGGCGTGATGTCGCCGCATGCCGGCGGGCATCAATGCGTCACGCGGCGGCGCATGTCCTCGGGCGGGGGCACCAGACGCGCTATGGTGCACGAGGACTCCTCGGTAATGCGCTGCGGATCGACGCGCAGGCACGGGCGCAGGACCTCGAGGATTCCGTGATAGCCTTCCTGGATGGTCGAGACGGTGATGTCGCGGTCCTGGTATTCGGTGTAGTTGACCCAGTTTTCCGAAAGGATCCAGGTGACCTCGACGATGGAGCGCAACCGGCGCGGATCGGACGGCAGGCTCATCAGACCGCGGCGCGCCAGCGCGTGCATGAACTGCTCGATGACCTGCAGCCTGCGTTCGCGGTTTTCCACGTAGCGGCGGCGCAACTGCGGATCCTGGCGCAGCAGCCCGGCCTGCTCGCGATAAAAGAAGCGGTACTTGACGATGAGCTGAAGCTGGCGCACGAACATGGCGGCCATGTGCTCGAGCGTGGGCGCCAGGTGATCCCGATACCAGCCGGCATTCATCTCGGCGACCGCGCTCTGGAACAGCGCGAAGACGACGTCCCGCTTATTGGGAAAGTGATACTGCAGATTGCCCTTGCTGACGCCGCAACGCTCGGCGATGCGGCTCGCTGACACGGCGGCCGTGCCTTCGGCGTTGAACAGCTCGAGGGCCGCCTGGAGAATGCGCTGTTGTGTCGTTCGCGTGGCCATGGCCGTCTACTCGCTTGAAGTTAACGGACTGTGCCCCTCTTTAGCCCGCCGGCCGGCGCCGGCGGGGCTCGCCCGAGGCGCGCATCCCCCGATCGCGCCCCGTTCGCCCCTGGATTATTGACATTTCAAGGAAATTCCAAGGTACCACAGGCCCGGCGCGGCGACCAGCGCCGGGCGCGCGTCGAGCCGCCACAGCGCGTTCCGGTGCCGCGACCTCAGGCGGCCGCCGCCCCTTGCCCGTTCACCTCGGCCAGCGCCTTGCCGAGTTCGGCGCCCTCCTCGTCCGCCAGCGCCGCCGCGTGCAGCCGCGCCATGACCTCGGCGCCGTCGGGCCGGGCGGCGAGCCGGTCGAGCTGCGAGGACAGGACGCTGAAGTTGCGCCAGCCCCGCTCGTGGGTTTCGCCGTAGCCCTTGATCAGCCGCTGGGCGCGCGCCAGTTCGATTGCGAGCGCCCGATGCCCTGCGCCGAGCCGCTCGATCGTCTCGAGCCACACCTCGATACGCGCGTTCTCCTCCTGGTAGCGCAGCGTGGCGCGCCGCCAGCGCCGCAGCCCCGCCACTGCGTACAGGAGAAGAAAGCCGCCGACCGTGTTGGAGCGGATGCGCCGGCCGCGCGTGAACCGTGCCAGCGCACTGGCTGCGCGCGGCGAGCGCTGGATCCACCGTCCGAGACCTGCGGGCAGCGTGGCGGCGATTTCCTGCACCCGCGGCTTGACGAACTCGCTCATGCCGACGATCTGATCCGGCGCGGCGCGCACCTCGGCACGCACCCGCGCGAAGCGCGCTGATCGGGTCTTCAGGTCGGCCACCCGGATGGTGTCCTCGAAGGTCATCCACAGCGCCAGAGCCCGGCCGGTCGCCTCGCTCAGCGACCATGACACGCCGCCCTGGCGCCGCTCCAGGTCGACGATGCGGCCGAGGCGCCGCAGGTAAAGCTGCGCGTAGGCCGGGTCCTGGTAATCCAGCGTGCGCCGCACGCCCGCAAGGGCCACGGGCCGCAGCGATTCGGGGAGCCGCCGAACCGCCTCGAGCAGCGGCTGCGCGCGCGGCGAGGCCGCCCGTTCCGGCACCGGCGGCAGTGGCGGCAGTGGCGCCTCGGCCTGAGCGGCCGCGACCCGACCCTCGGCCGCCGTCCGGCAGGCGTCCTCGAAAGCCGCCAGATTGGTCTGCACGGCAATGCCGCTGGAGCGGATCGCGTGCTCGAAGGCAGACCTGCGAAAGGGCAGCACGCCGCTGCCGCAGATCGCCCCGAGAATCACCGAGCTGATCACGCTGTGGTGCCTCTCGGCCAGCTCGTTCATATCGAACAACACCAGGCGCTTCGCCTGCTCGCGCAGCACGCGGGTGAGCCCGGCGGCATCGGCCGCGCCCTGGCCGAGGGCGGTTTTCTCGGCGATGGCGTAGGCGCGATGCGAAGAGGCGATGACCGTGGTGCGCTGCGGATCGATCAACCCGCGCTGCAGCGCCCGCCCCGCCTCGGCCAATTCCGAGGCTACGACGCAATCGACGTCGCCCGGCACCGGCATCAGCGCCATCACCGGCTCACGGCCGGCCGCTTCGGCGACGGCCCGTGGAAAGAACTCCAGGTAGTAGATCGTCGCGCCGGTGCGCTGCGCCACCCCGGGTACGGAAGTGGCCTGCGCCAGATAGCCCTCGGCTTCGGCGATTTCGATGAGCCAGTCCGTCAACACGCCGCCGCCCTGTCCGCCGAGCGCGGCGATGGTCAGGGTGATCGGCCGGGTCGCCGGGGTGTTGCCGTCCGTCATGTGCATGCCGCCTCTAGAGCGCGTACCGCAGCCGCCGGCGCTCGCGCCGGCGCTGGAGCATGCCGATGACCGCCCGCCGCAGCCGCGCCAGCAGCCGGTCCCGCGCCGTGGGGTTGTACAGCAGCTCGGCGCGGTAGAACGAGGGGCACAGCACCGCCGCATGCGCGACTTCGCCGCACACGCCACAACCGACGCAGGTGTTGTCCACGTGCGCGACCGGATCGGTGCGCAGCGGATCGGGGTTGGGCTTGATGGTGAGCGACGGACACCCCGAGAGCCGGATGCACGAGTGATCGCCCGTACAGGTATCCGGATCGACGCCGAAGCGCTCCTGCACCACGCGCTCGCCGTTGCGAATGGCCGTGCGCGTCAGGGGACGGACGCGCCGCTGGCGGTTCAGCTGGCACTCGCCCTCCGCCACGATGACCTTCGGGCCCCGGGTCTGGGTCGTCAGCGCTTCGCGCAGCACGGCCATCGTGCCCTGTATTTCGTAGGTTCGCGTC
>OBLK01000071.1_pt1 | contig 39232 bp, 36 predicted proteins | sample 1518871 | NCBI WGS metagenome assembly OBLK01 (sample SAMEA2464837, study PRJEB22497) | soil metagenome | biome: Grassland; feature: Farmland; material: Clay | place: Australia | collected 2013-02-01 | depth 0.8 m
CCCCACTGCTGCCTCCCGTAGGAGTCTGGGCCGTGTCTCAGTCCCAGTGTGGCTGGTCGTCCTCTCAGACCAGCTACGGATCGTCGCCTTGGTAGGCTGTTACCCTACCAACTAGCTAATCCGACTTCGGCTCATCCACCGGCGCGAGGTCTTACGATCCCCCGCTTTCCCCCGTAGGACTTATGCGGTATTAGCCAACCTTTCGGTTGGTTATTCCCCACCCGTGGGTAGATTCCGAAGCATTACTCACCCGTTCGCCGCTCGTCGCCAGGATTGCTCCCGCGTTACCGCTCGACTTGCATGTGTTAGGCACGCCGCCAGCGTTCAATCTGAGCCAGGATCAAACTCTTCACTTGAAGATTTCGAGAATCATCAACGAGAGTGGATCCAAAATGGCCCAACTACTGCTGGACATTTTGGTCACTCGGTCTTAGCGCCAAAGGCTCTTTGACACGAGTCCCCACACAAATTACCTGCCAAATTTTTAAAGAGCTCCCGCGCGGCTTTGCGCCCGGGCATCGAACCGGCCGCCACGCTTCAGGTGGCGTCCGCGTTCTCGAAGGGGCCGGCAGTATATCCCTCGTCCTAGGCCCGTCAACCTCCTTTTCGCCGCTCCTTCGGCCACCCCCGCCGCCGATCGAGAGCTTGCGCTCATGGCTGCGAGGGGCGCGCAGTATAGCCCCGATCAGAGCCTTGTCAACGAATTGAAATCATTTCGTGCTGGCCGCTTCTGTGAGAAGCCTCGCGGCCTGGTGGCCAGCGGCCGCGGCGCGGGAGTGCGCACACCATAAATAGCCTCGTGATCAATGTGTTGCGGGTGCCACCCCGCACACCGCGGCCCTCGCCTCAGCCCGCTTTCAGCCCGAATCCGACCCGCCCTGGAGGCCCCTGAAGCTCTGGCCGCGACCCAGCGGCGGCGGCGCTCAGGCCTGGAGCTTGAGCCTTATCCTGGCAAAGCGTTTCGAGCCCACCTGCAGCACGTGATCCGCGCCCGCCTTGAGCGCCAGCCCACGGTCGGTGGCCCGGATACCGTCGATGCGCACCGCGCCCTCGCCGATCTTGCGATTCGCCTCGGAAGTGCTGGCGGCGAGCCCTGCCGCCTTCAGCAGGTTCGCCAGCCGGATGCCGCCCGCCTCGACGGCCAGCTCCCTGGGCGGCAGATCGCTCGGCACGGCGCGCTCGCTCACCCGCGCAAGAAACTCCCGCTGGGCCCGAGCGGCGGCCTCGCCGCCGTGGAAGCGGCCGGTGAGCTCGCTGGCCAGCTCGAGCTTGATGTCGCGCGGATTGCGCCCCTCGGCGGCCGAGCGCCTGAGCGCTGCAAGGTCCGCGAGCGGCCGGAAGGACAGCAGCTCATAGTACCGCCACATGAGCTCGTCAGAGATCGACATCACCTTGCCGAACATCTCGCCGGGCGCCTCGGCGATGCCGATGTAATTACCCAGCGACTTCGACATCTTGTTGACCCCGTCGGTGCCCTCCAGCAGCGGCATGGTCAGCACGACCTGCGGCTCCTGGCCGTAGGCGTTTTGCAGCTGCCGCCCGACCAGCAGATTGAACTTCTGATCGGTGCCGCCCAGCTCGACATCGGCCTCGAGCGCCACCGAGTCGTAGCCCTGGGCGAGCGGATAGAGAAACTCGTGAATGGCGATGGGCTGACCGCTCTTGTAGCGCTTCGCGAAATCGTCCCGCTCGAGCATGCGGGCCACGGTGTAATGGGCGGCGAGGCGCACGAAATCGGCCGCACCCATCGCGCCCAGCCAGCGCGAATTGAAGTCCACACGGGTGCGCTGCGGGTCGAGGATCTTGAACACCTGGCTCTCGTAGGTCCGGGCATTGGCCTGCACCTCCTCGGGGGTGAGCGGCGGGCGGGTCTGGTTGCGCCCGGTGGGATCGCCGATGAGCCCGGTGAAGTCCCCGATCAGAAATATGACCTCGTGGCCGAAACTCTGGAACTGACGCATTTTGTTGAGCAGCACGGTGTGCCCGAGGTGCAGGTCCGGCGCCGTCGGGTCGAAGCCCGCTTTGACGCGCAGCGGCGCCCCGCGCCGGAGCTTGCGAGTCAGATCGGCAGTGAGCAGCACTTCATGGGCGCCGCGCTCGAGCTCGGCCAGTTGCCCGGCGAATTGGTCGGCCATTTGATCGGCCGGTGGATCGGGGGTTGCCATGGCTGTGGGAATGGGGTCCGGGTCGCGCGGCGGAGGAGCCGCGGGGAAAGTGTATGCGATACTTGCCAGACATGGACGCCCCCGACCTCAAATCTCCCCAGCTCTACATCAACCGCGAGCTCTCGTTCCTCGCGTTCAACCAGCGGGTGCTCGCTCAGGCCTTCGACGAGACGGTGCCGCTGCTCGAGCGGTTGCGGTTCCTGTGCATCTCCTCGAGCAATCTCGACGAGTTCTTCGAGATCCGGGTGGCGGGCCTGAAGCAGCTCCGGGAGCTCGGCTCGGGGCAGTTCGCCGCCGATGGCCTCTCGCTCGAGGAGCAGCTCTCGGCCATCCACGAGCAGGCCGTGCGGCTTGTCGCCGAGCAGTACCGGTGCCTCAACGAGGTGCTGCTGCCCGAGCTTGCGGCCCGGGACATCCGGCTGCCGAGCCAGGCCGAATGGTCGGCGCAGGCGCACGAGTGGCTGGAGCGCTATTTCGAGCACGAAGTCGAGCCGGTGCTCAGCCCGCTCGGCCTGGATCCCGCGCGGCCGTTCCCGCGCATCCAGAACAAGAGCCTGAACTTCATCGTGCGCCTCACGGGGCAGGATGCCTTCGGGCGCGACAGCGAGCTCGCCATCGTGCAGGCGCCGCGCTCGCTGCCGCGGGTCGTGCCCGTGCCCACCGAGAGCACCGGACGCACGCTGGTGCTGCTCACCGGCATCGTGCAGGCATTCGTGCAGAAGCTCTTCCCCGGCATCCGGGTGGTCGGCTGCTATCAGTTCCGCCTGACCCGCAACAGCGATCTGTTCGTCGACGAGGAGGAGATCGACGACCTGCGCCGGGCGCTGGAGGGCGAGCTCGCGCACCGGCGCTACGGCGCCGCGGTGCGCCTGGAGACCGGCAGCGGCTGCCCGGAGGACATCGTACAGTTCCTGCAGCGCCAGTTCGCTCTCGGGGAGCTCGACACCTATCACATGCCCGGACCGGTCAACCTCAACCGCCTCTCGGCGGTGTACGACCTGGTGCAGCGCCCCGACCTGAAGTATCCGCCGTTCACCCCCGGAATACCGCGGCGCCTCGCCGGCGGCACGGACATCTTCGCCTGCGTGCGCCAGAAGGACATCCTGCTGCACCATCCGTACCAGAGCTTCGCTCCGGTGATGGACTTCCTGCGCCAGGCCGCGGCCGATCCCAACGTGCTGGCGATCAAGCAGACTCTCTATCGCACAGGGGACGATTCGCCCATCGTCGATGCGCTGCTTAGCGCGGCCAGCGCCGGCAAGGACGTCACGGTGATCATCGAGCTGCGCGCGCGCTTCGACGAAGAAGCCAACATAGAGCTGTCCAACCGGCTGCAGGAGGCCGGCGCGCACGTCATGTATGGCGTGGTCGGCTACAAGACGCATGCCAAGCTGGCCCTGGTGGTGCGGCGCGAGCCGGGAGGCATCCGCCGCTACTGCCACCTCGGCACCGGCAACTATCACCCGCGCACCGCCCGCCAGTACACCGACTACGGCCTGTTCACCTGCCGCGACGAGGTCGGCCAGGACGTGCACGAGCTGTTCCTCGAGCTCACCAGCCTCACGCGCACCCCCCGCCTGCACTGTCTATTGCAATCCCCGTTCGGCATGCACGAGGCGATGCTCGCCAAGATCGAGCGCGAGATCGAGCATGCGCGCGCCGGCCGGCCGGCCCGCGTCATTGCCAAAATGAACGCGCTGGTCGAGCAGCGGGCCATCGAGGCGCTCTATCGCGCCTCGCGCGCCGGCGTAAGGATCGATCTGATCGTGCGCGGGGTGTGCGCGCTGCGGCCCGGTGTGCCGGGCGTGTCGGAGAACATCGCGGTGCGCTCCATCGTCGGACGCTTCCTCGAGCACTCGCGCACCTTCTACTTCGAGAACGGCGGCGAGCCGGAGATCTACTGCGCGAGCGCGGACTGGATGGAGCGCAATTTCTTTCACCGCGTCGAGGTGGCCTTTCCGATCGAGCGCCGCTCGCACCGCGGGCGCATCCTGGAGAACCTCGAGCTCGCTCTCGCGGACAACTGCCAGGCCTGGCGGCTGCTGCCCGACGGCAGCTACGAGCGGCTCTCGCCCGGCGAGAGCCCCAAGCTGTCGCAGCAGGCGGAGCTGCTCGCGCGCAACGCCGCGAGCCCGGTGTTCGGCGCGATCGGCGCCTGAGACCCGACCCGCGCCATTCACCGGCACGGGCCGTGCGGGAACGCGACCGTTCGCGGGCCCGGCGCCCGGTGCGGCCCCGGTGCCGTTTCAGCGGCCCGGGACGACCGTCAGCCGCACTCCGGCCGCGCGCAGGTACTGAACTTCCTGCTGGAGGTCCGCGAGCGTGAGCGGATGACCGCCAAGCCAGCGGGCCGGAAACGCCAGCCTCAACGACTTGCCGCGCGCCGACAGCTTGATTCGCGGCACCTCGTCCCGGCCGCGCCCGCGGTGCAGCAGCACCGCCAGGCGCAGCAGCACGATCAGGTACAGCGCCTGCCGATCCCACGGCGGCACCGGCTCCAGCAGGCTCTCGCGCGAGAGCTTGCGCCGCTGGCCGCCAACCACGAGGGCAAGCAGCCGTTGCTCGTCGCGGGAGAAACCCGGCATGTCGGCGTTCTCGAGGAGGTACGCGCCGTGGCGGTGGTAGCCGCTGTGGGCGACATCGAGACCCACCTCGTGCAGCCGTGCCGCCCACTTCAACACCAGGCTGGCCGCCGGCTCGCCGCGCAGATTCCAGGCCGTCCGCGTGTCTTTCAGCAGCTTCAGCGCGGTCGCCTCCACTCGGGCGGCCTGCTCCGCGTCCACGTGATAGCGCATCTGCATGCTGCGCACGGTGCGCTCGCGCGCATCCTCGTCGGTGAACCGCCCAACCATGTCATAGAGCAGCCCTTCGCGCAGGGCCCCCTCGGCGAAGCGCATCTCCCGCAGGCGAAGCGCCGTGAAAATCTCCGCGAGGATGGCGAGCCCGCCGGGAAACACCGGCCGGCGGTCGTCGGTGACGGCCTCGAAACGCAGATTCCGTATGTGCCCGGCCGCCACCACGGCGTCCAGGACGTTTCGCAGTCCCGCGGGCGTGATGACCGTGGCCCGCGGATTGAGCTCGCGGACGGCCTCCGAGATGGCACGCACCGTCCCGGAGCTTCCCGCACAGTGCTCCCAGCCGCGACGGCGGAACACGGTCTGCAGGGGCGCAAGCTGCGAGCGGACGGCCACGCGCGCCGCCTGCATGCGCTTGGCGGAGATCTTGCCGTCACCGAAGAACCGCTCGCTCATGACCACACAGCCCACGCGCAGGCTCTCCAGCTCGATCGGTGCGAACCCCTCGCCGACGATGAGCTCGGTGCTGCCGCCGCCGATATCGACGACCAGCCGCCGCCCGCGCTCGCGCGGCAGATTGTGCGCCACCCCCGCATAGATCAGCCGCGCCTCCTCCCTGCCGGAGATGATCTCGATGGGATGTCCCAGCGCCCCGTGCGCGCGCTCCAGGAACGACTGCTTGCCATGGGCGACGCGCAGGGCGCTGGTGCCCACGGCACGGACGCTCCCGGCGCGCATGGTGCGCAACCGCTGCCCGAAACGCAGCAGACAAGCGATCGCGCGCGCCGCGACGACCGGGCCGATGCGGCCGTTCTCCTCGACGCCTGCCGCCAGGCGGACCATCTCCCGCAGGCGATCGATGATGATCAGCTGGCCGTGCGAGTACCTCGCCACCACCATGTGGAAGCTGTTGGAACCGAGATCGACGGCCGCCAGGACGTCGGGAAGGGAGGTGCCGCGTCGGCGGGCTGGGCGGGTATGGCGGGAGCCGGCCAGGCGCTGACGCACGCTGTGCCGGGAGCTCAGGCGGAGAACGAGGAGCCGCAGCCGCAGGTGGTCGTCGCGTTGGGGTTGCGGATGACGAACTGCGCTCCGTCCAGCCCCTCGCGGTAGTCGATTTCCGCCCCCATCAGGTATTGCACGCTCATGGGGTCGACCAGAAGCTTGACGCCCTGATTCTCGACGCAGGTATCGCCGTCCTGGACCTGCTCGTCGAACTCGAACCCGTATTGCAGACCCGAGCAGCCGCCGCCCTGCACGAACACGCGCAGCATGAGGTTGGGATTGCCTTCGCCGCGGATGAGGTCGCCGACCTTGCGGGCGGCGGCGTCGGTGAACAGGAGGGTGGGGGTGTCTTGGATGACGTCGGTGGCGCTCATGAGGCCAGTCTAGGAGCTGTGCGCACAGAGGTCAAAGGCCGTCACCTCACGGAGCCGAGATGGCGCTCCAGGGATAGGTCTGGGTGAGCGGCGCGATGTCCGAGCGATGCGAATGCACCGTCACCGTCAAACGGGCGGGCCTGAATCCCGGCGGCAGTACCACATCCTCCTGGATCTCCTGGTAGTAGCGGAAATGATAGGCCACGTCCGAGGGCTTGCCGGTGAGTGCCTGATCCTTCAGCGTCGTGCCCTCCGGGCCCTGGCCATCGACCGTCAAGTCCACGGTCCCGCTGACGCTGCCGTCAGGCCGGTCGGCGCGCAGCAGAGAGATATTGACGATGTAATGCAGCGGCAGCTTCCCCGAGGACAGGTGCACCTCGCCGATCCTCAAGCCGATCGGTGGCGAGCCGCGGGCGACGATGTTGCGATAGAAGGCGAGCTTCACCGCCTGGCGGGCGATTCTCGCCTGCAGATCGCTGATGGTCTGCGTGACCACCTGGACCTCGTGCCGGTGGCCCGCATCGAGGGTCTCGAGCCGGATCACGTGGCTCCGCAGCGCCTGGTTGGACGCTTTGAGCTTTGCGATGTCGGCCCGGAGCATCGTGCGCTGGTGCATCGCCGAGAGAATGCTGTAGCCGGCCGCGTAGCGGCCCGCCTCGAAGACCAGGTACAGCACCAGCAGGGCGCCGAGCGCCAGCACGATCTTGAGCGCACCCCCGCGCAGGCGGGCCCACGGAATACCGGGGCTCGGGCCTTGGGGATGAGGCTCGGGGGGGCTCAAAGACATTCAATCCGGTTGGGGCGCCGGCTGCGAGCGCGCACGCAGCACCTCGTCCCACCAGGTCGGCAGCGCCGGCTGACCGGTCGGGAAGGCGAGCGGCGCCAGCTCGGTGAGCGCGCGCTGGTAGACCTTGCGCTTGAAATAGATGACCTCGCGCACCGGCTCCCAGAACTGCGCCCAGCGCCACTCGTCGAACTCCGGCTCGGCGGTGCTCATGAAGTCGAACGTCACCGGCTCGCGCTTCAGGCGCAGCAGGAACCAGCGCTGCTTCTGTCCGATGCACAGCGGCTGACTGTTGCGCCGCACATAGCGCGACGGCAGGCGATAGCGCAGCCAGCGGGCCGTGCGCCCAACGACCTCGACATCGTCGGCGGCCAGGCCAACCTCCTCGTGCAGCTCGCGGTAGACGGCTTCCTGTGGGTCCTCGCCCTCGCGGATGCCGCCCTGGGGGAACTGCCAGCCCCGCCCGCCGGCCCGCGCCCGGTGGCCGAGGAACACATCCCCGCACTGGCGCATCAACACGATGCCGACGTTGGCGCGGAAGCCGTCCGAGTCGATGATGTCTCTACCCATGTTCACGCTGTCTCAGGCGCGCGACTCCGCTTCGGAGCGCCGGTCTTCCAGATACTCGCGCCCCTGGCGCATCAATGCGACAAATACGTCATGATCCCGTGAGAGCACCGTGGTACGGATGCGCTCCACTGCCTTGGACAGTGCCTCGAGCGATTCGGCACCGTAGTCGTTGAGACTTTGGATCTCGTAATAAAGTTCGGCGCTGTCCTGCGCCACGCGGCTCGCCACGTCGAGCTGCGCATCGAACGTGGTGCTCGACATCTTCGCGAGTTTCGGCGCGGCCTCGCCGCTTTCCGCGAGCGCCGTGAAGAACGCGATGTTGAGCGCGTGCGACAGACCCAGCACATAGGCGATCAGCCGATCGTGATCCTCGAGGCCCATCACCACCTGCTCGGCCATGGTCGGGGCGAACAGCTCGCGCGCCGCATCCAGCGCCTCGGCGTTGCCGAGATCGACGAAAATGACGTGCCGGCCGGAGAGCAGCTCGGTGTCGGGCCCGAACATCGGATGGATCGAGGTCACCCGGCATCCGTGCGACTTCAGCGCCATGAGGCCGGCGCGGAGCGGGGATTTCAGCGACCCGATGTCGAAGATCACGCCGGTGGGCCGGCGCAGTGCCAGGTCGCGCAGGATCGCGTCGGTCGCGCCCAGCGCGGTGGCGACCACGATGTAGTCGTGCTTCAGATCGGTGGCATGCCAGTCCTCCACGCGCGGCACCCCATCCGGGCCGCCGTGCGGGTCCGCCACCTCGACATTGAAGCCCTGCGAGGCGAGAAAGTGCGCGAACCAGCGCCCCATCTTGCCACCGCCGCCGATCACCAGCGCTCGGCGGCCCGAGCCCTGCCCGCGCGCCGCCACGCTCGCCTGCTCCTGCGTGGCCAGGGAGGAGCGGATGAGCAGACGCAGCAGTTCCTCGGCCAGGGCCGGGGACACCCCCGCCTCGAGCGCAGTGTTCCGAGCGCCCATGATTACGTCGCGCTCGCGCGCGTAGTCTCGCGTTGGGTGTCCGGTGGCGCGTTTCACGCGCGCGACCTCGGTGCCGAGCGCCGTGCGCTCGCCCACCAGCCGAATGAGCTGGCGATCCAGATCGGTCAGCCGTTGGCGCAGATCGTCCAGCGTCACGTCGCGGTTCATGGGGGCCGTTTCCGAATGTAGGCAAGTTGGACTCTGTCCTTGTATCGGGATGGGGCGCACCTCGCAAGTCCCGCGCGTCTCAGATTTGCAGCCACGCGCCCCGTGGGATGGCGGGCATCGAGTTCCTTACGGCCGCAGTGCCAGCGGCCGGCGGATTTCCCGTACCATGGCGGCATGACTCAACCCCTGCAAACCCTGTCCGATTCCCTGCCGGCGGAGCCGCTGGCCGTTCTCGAGCACTGGCTGGCCGAGGCCTGGCGCCGGCGCCTGCAGCCCAATCCCAATTCGATGGTCCTCGCCACCAGCGATGCGCACGGCCGGCCGTCGGCCCGTGTGCTGCTGTGCAAGGAGGTCGTGTCGCAGCCGGGCTACCTGGTGTTCTTCACCAATTACCTGTCGCACAAGGGCCGGCAGCTCGCGGAGAACCCGCGCGCGGCGGCGGTGCTGCACTGGGACTACCTGCGCCGCCAGGTGCGTATCGAAGGGCCGGTGGTGAAGGCCCCCGCGGCCGACAGCGACGCGTATTTCGCTTCCCGTCCCTGGCAGAGCCGCCTCGGCGCCTGGGCGAGTGCTCAGAGCGAGCCCACCGCATCACGCGAAGCGCTGCGCCAGTCGCTCGCGGCGGCGGCCCGCCGCTTCGGCGCGCCCGTGCCCGGCCACCCCTCCGCCCACGAGCCCGATGTGGTGATTCCGCGCCCGCCGCACTGGGGCGGCTATCACTTGTGGGCCGAGTCGGTGGAACTGTGGGTGGAGGGAGAAGCCCGCATCCACGACCGCGGACTGTGGACGAGGACGCTGGCGCCCGTCCCGGAAGGCTTCGAGCCGGGCCCCTGGACGGCCACCAGGCTGCAGCCGTAAGCGGGCCGGCCCAGTCCTAAAGATCCCCGAAGCGGTGCTGCAGCAGCGCCAGAGCCGCCACCGCCGCGGTCTCGGTGCGCAGCACCCGGGGACCGAGGCTCAGGGCCTTGAAGCCCTGCCCGCACGCGGCGCGCTGCTCGCCCTCGGTCAACCCGCCCTCGGGGCCGATCAGCACGGTGAGCTCGCCTGCCGGAGGCGGCAGGCTCTCGAGACCCGCGGGCCCCTCGGGGGTCAGCAGCAGCCGCGTGCCGCCGGACGCAAGGCTTTGCAGAAACTGAGCCAGCGAAGCCGGGTAGGCCACCAGCGGAATGCGATCCCGGCCGCTCTGCTCGCACGCGGCGATGGCGATCCCCTGCCAGTGGCGCTGCTTGCTCTGCGCCTGCCCGGGGTCCAACCGCACGACGCTGCGCTCGCTCAGCACGGGCACGAGCCGGGAGACGCCGAGCTCGGTCGCCTTCTGCACGACCCAGTCCATGCGCTCCGCACGCGGGACGCCCTGCGCCAGGGTGAGCGACAGCGGCGACTCGCGATCGACGGTATGCCGCTCGAGCACTGCCACGGCCACCGCTCCCTTGCGGATCGCCTCGATGCGGGCCGAGTACTCCCCTCCCTCGCCATCGAACACAATCAGCGCGTCGCCCGCCGCAAGGCGCAACACACGCGCGATGTGATTGGCGGCGTTGCCCTCCACGGTGCACAGGCGGCCCGGCGCCAGAGGCGCGGGCACGTGAACCCGCGTCAATCGCACGTGGCGAGCTCGATGCCCTCGCGCGCGACCTCGACCACCAGGTCGATCTGCTCCGGTGTGATCACGTAGGGCGGCATGAAATACACGACATTGCCGATGGGCCGCAGCAACACCCCGCGGCCGAGCGCATGGCGATAGATCCTGAGGTCACGCCGCTCCTGCCAGGGATAGGGCTGCCGCGAGGCCTTCTCGCGCACCAGCTCCACTGCCGCGATCATGCCGTGCTGGCGGACCTCGGCGACGTGGGGGTGGGATTGGAGCTCGCGGGCCCGCCGGCCCAGGTGCGCGCTCAGGGCACGGTTGCGCGTGAGTACATCGTCGCTGTGGAAGATATCCAGGGTGGCCAGCGCCGCCGCGCAGGCGAGCGGATTGCCCGTGAAGCTGTGCGAGTGCAGGAATGCGTTGAGCTTGACGTACTCGTCATAGAAGGCGGTGTAGACCGGGTCGGTGGTCAGGACGGCCGACAGCGGCAGGTAGCCGCCGGTCAACCCCTTCGACAGGCACATGAAGTCCGGCCGGATGCGCGCCTGCTCGCAGGCGAACATCGTGCCGGTGCGGCCGAAGCCGACCGCGATCTCATCGGCGATCAGGTGCACGTCATGGCGGTCGCACGCCTCGCGCAACAGCTCCAGGTACACCGGGTCGTACATGCGCATGCCGCCCGCGCACTGCACCAGCGGCTCGACGATCACGGCGGCGGTCTCGTGCGCGTGCTTCTCCAGTGCGGCTTCCATGTGCGCGAACTTGCGGCGGGAGTGCTCGGCCCAGCTCTCGCCCGGCTCGCGCTCGTAGCAGTCGGGAGAGGGCACCGTGATCACATCCATGAGAAGGGGTTGGTAGATGGACTTGTAGAGCTGCACGTTGCCCACGGCGAGCGCGCCCAGGGTCTCGCCGTGATAGCTATTGGACAGCGTGATGAAGCGCGTCTTGCCGGTGCGCCCGACATTGCGCCAGTAGTGGAAGCTCATTTTCACCGCCACTTCCACCGCGGAGGAGCCGTTGTCGGCGTAGAAGCAGCGGCTGAGTCCCGCGGGCGCGATGGCGCTGAGCGCCTCGGAGAGCCGGATCACCGGCTCGTGGGTGCAGCCGGCGAGGATCACCTGCTCCAGGAGATCGAGCTGCGCGCGCACCGCGGCATTGATGCGGGCATTGGCATGGCCGAAGAGAGTCACCCACCAGGAGCTGATGGCATCGAGGTAGCGGGCCCCCTCGAAATCCTCGAGCCACACGCCTTCGCCCCGGCGGATGGGAATCAGGGGCAGATTCTCGTGGTCCTTCATCTGGGTGCAGGGGTGCCAGACGTGGGCGAGGTCGCGCGCGACCCAGGCGGCGTTACCGGTAGTCATGCCGTACATTGTGGCATGATGCGCGCTCAATCGCGCCAGCCAGCCCCATGCCCGTCTCCCAGCTCCAGTACTTCCCGCTCACCCTGCCGTTCCTGCTGATTCTCTGGGGCCTGCTGGGGGTCATGATCGCACTGGTCGCGCTGCGGCTGCTGCGCTACGCGTCCGAGACGATGGGGATCAGGGAGTCATCGCTGATCCTCATCCTCGCGCTGTCGCTGCTCGGAAGCTACATCAACATTCCGCTGGCGTACCTGCCCGGGCACCGGACCCTCACGGTCGGCGCGATCAACTTCTTCGGCATGACCTACGTAGTGCCTCTCGTGCGGGAGACCCGCGCGACGGTGCTCGCCGTCAACGTGGGAGGAGCGGTGATTCCGATCAGCCTGTCGATCTACCTGCTCCTGAAGCACAGGCTGTACCTGCTTGCGGCGATCGGCACGGCGTTCGTCGCTACGGTCTGCCACTTCCTGGCAAGACCGGTGCCCGGCTTCGGGATCGCGTTGCCGATATTCGTGCCTGCGGCCGCCACGGCCATCATCGCCATAGCGCTCAGCCGGCGCCGCGCGGCGCCGCTCGCTTACATCAGCGGCAGCTTCGGCACGCTGATCGGCGCGGACCTGCTCAACCTCGGCGCGGTCCGGGCCCTGGGCGCCCCGGTCGCCTCCATCGGCGGCGCCGGCACCTTCGACGGTATCTTCCTGACGGGCCTGCTGGCCCTGCTGTATGCGGGCCTCGCCCGGTTCGCGCGCGACTGAGGCCCCCGTGAGCCCCGCCCTGCCGACTCCCGCGCTGCACATCGAACCCGCCACCGGCCTGCTGGCCGGCGTGCGGCAGGTGCTCTCTCCGCACTGCGACGGCCGGCCGGCGGGCCTCACACCCGACCTCCTCGTCATCCATGGCATCAGCCTGCCACCGGGAGAGTTCGGCGGCCCCTGGATAGACCGGCTGTTCACCGGCAACCTGGCTCCTGACGCCCATCCCGCTTTCCGCGACATCGCCGGTGTGCGCGTATCGGCCCACGCGCTCATCCGCAGAGACGGCGCGATCACGCAGTTCGTGCCCTTCGGAGAACGCGCCTGGCACGCCGGCCAGTCGCAGTATCGGGGACGCAGCGCCTGCAACGACTTCTCCATCGGGATCGAGCTGGAGGGCACCGATACGATTGCCTACACCGAGGCGCAATACGAGAGCCTCGCCGCGCTGGTCGCGGTGCTGCTCGCGACCTATCCCACGCTGTCGGCCGAGCGCATCGCAGGCCACTGCGACATCGCGCCGGGCCGCAAGACCGACCCGGGACCGGCGTTCGACTGGCCGCGATGGCGGGGGATGCTGACGAGCCGCATGCGGAGCTGAGACGTGCGGCAGCGAGAGCAGGTTGCCGTTGCGCAACGATCGGGTGTCCCCTTGACGGATGTTTCGAGACGACTATTATTGCCGGCAGGGTATAACAATAATCTCTTCCGGGAGGACACCATGACGTGTCCAATACACCACAGCCGTGATGCTCCGAGGGCGCCATATCGCACCGGCCTGATGGCCCGCGGTATCGAGGGGGGGAGGCAGGGCCGCGTGAGCGATCACGCGGCCTTGTTTTTTGTGGAGTCGCCATCGTAATGAAAATCGAGCTGACCGCGCTCGAAGCGCGCGTGATCGGATGTCTCATCGAGAAGCAGATCACCACGCCCGACCAGTACCCCCTGTCCCTGAACGCGCTGGTGAGCGCGTGCAACCAGAAGAGCAACCGTGATCCGGTGCTGGCGCTCGACGAGCCCACCGTGCAGCGGACAGTGGATGCGCTGGCGAAAAAGCACCTGATCCTGGAGCGTGCGGGCTTCGGCAGCCGCGTCTCGAAATACCAGCACCTGTTCTGCAACACCGAGTTCGGCACGCTGAAGCTCACCCCCCAGGAGCTCGCCCTCATCTGCGAGCTGCTGCTGCGCGGACCGCAGACGCCGGGCGAGCTGCGCAATCGCGCGAGCCGCATGGCCCCCTTCGCCGATGTGGCGGAGGTGGAGAGCACCCTCAAACAGCTGAGCGAGCGCGAGGGCGGCCCGTTCGTGCTCGGCCTGCCGCGCGAGCCCGGCAGGCGGGAGGCGCGCTTTGCGCACCTGTTCAGCGGCGAGCCGCTGTCCGCGCCGGTCGCGACCCGGGCACCGGCCGGCGGCGGCGAGACCCGGGGGCCGGCGGAGGCGGACGAGGCGGCGGCATCGACCGCCCCGGGCTCGGCGCTGGAAACCCGCCTGCTGCGGCTGGAGTCCGAGGTCCAGGCGCTTGGCCGCGAGCTCAGGGAGCTGAAGAGACAGCTCGGGTGTTGACGCGCCGCTGATCGCGTGCGCCGGCACCCGTCCGGCCTACCCTGCGGGGTGGCTCGCGGCCGGATTCCCCGGAACCTTGATCACTTCTCCGGCGCCGAAGATGTGGGAAGTCACTTGCGGCGGATTGGAGTGCAGGCGCACCGTGCCCGAGCCGTCGATCCGGACCGAGACACTGTCGGCTGGAGCGATATCGACCGAGCCGCTGCCGCGGATGAGCACGTGTGCGCGAGCTTCGGTCAACTGCGCCAGGTGTATGTTCCCGGCACCGTCGATCTCCACGGCCGCGCTGTTCACCGAGCCGCTGCCGCGCACCGTGGCGCTGCCCTCGATCGTCAGCCGGAGGCGGTCCTGGCGCAGGCGGCCGAGATCGACGGTACCCGAGCCCTCGAGCCTGACTGAGCGCAGCGCCGGTCCTGTGAGCTCGACGTCCACCGTATGGTGGATATGCGTACCGAACCCGATACAGAACGGAATGAGGGAGAAGCATCCATGCTCCCTGCCCTTGATCATGCCGTCTTGCACCACCAGTTGATCGAGTGTCTGCTCGGGCGCCCGGATACTCAGGTGCCACCTCGGTCCCGTGTGAAAATGCACGTCGGCGGGCACAGCGACCGTCAGATGGTCGGAGCTCCACGGATACTCGCGCGCCACGATCTGGTCGGAGTCGGCGAGCGCCACGGGTGGGGAGGCGAGCGCCAGGCCGGCGAGAAGCAGGACGGTGCCGATGAGGGCGAGCTTGAGGATGCGGTTCATGGTGGCCTCCGGGAATGGATGATCCGGCACTTCACTCGTCTACTTCGCCGGGACCGGCGCCTGGCCGGCCGGCAATTCCGTCACGCCGCCGGAGCCGGACACGTGCAGGGTCAGCGACCGCGGATGCGAGTGCAGGTACACGTGACCCGAACCGCTCACGCCGACCGACACTCTGTCGGTTGGGGCGATATAGACGTCACCGCTGCCCGAAACCGAGACCCGGGCGTTCGTATCGCGCACCTGCGCGAGGCGCAGGGTGCCCGAGCCCGAGATATCGGCCCTCAGATCGTCCGTGGTGCCGCTGCCGGCGATGGACCCGCTGCCACCGATCAGGGCGGTGAGCCGGTTCTGATGCAGCCCGTCGAGCACGACCGTGCCGGAGCCCTCGATATCGAACGTCGTCTCGTCCACGGTTCCGCTGCTTTTGACCGCGCCGCTGCCATTGACCGTCACGGTGAGCCGGTCTTGTTTGAGCCCGGCCAGATCGAGCGTATCCGAGGCGTTGATCGTGACCCGGCGCAGCGCGGGCCCCGTGATCTCGACGTCCACGGCGTGCTCGATATGCGTACCGAAACCCATGCAGAACGGGATCAGCGACAGGCAACCGTGCTCCTTCGCGCCGATCCGACCGTTGTCAACGACCAGCCGATCGAGCGTGTGCTCCGGGCCCCGGATGGTCAGGTGCCAGGTCGGCCCGCGACGGAAGCGCACATCTGCCGGCACATCGAGCGTGAGGTGGTCGGAGCTCCACGGATAATCGCGGGACACAGTCTGGTACGGACCGGCGTGAGCCGGCGATGGCAAGGCCAGCGCCAGGCCGGTCAGTCCGGCGGAGAGCCCTAAGGAAGCGACGGCGAAGGCGAGCTCGACGGTGCGGTTCATGGGGAACGTCTCCGGCTGCATGACCGAAAGAACACACCGGGGCGGCCGAAGTTGCACTTCAGCCGCCCGGGTCCGTCTCCGGGTCCTCGAGTGCGCCCCGGTCATGCCGCCAGAGCACCTCTGCACCCCGCTCATGGCGCGCCAGCACCCGGGCCAGGACGAACAGCAGGTCCGAAAGTCGATTGAGGTAGCGCAGGGACTCGCGGTTGACCTCTTCCATGCCCGCCAGCGTCCACAGGCGCCGTTCGGCGCGGCGGGCGATGGTGCGGGCGAGGTGACAGGCCGCCGCCGCCGGTCCTCCGCCCGGCAGGATGAATTCCTTGAGAGGCGGCAGCGAGTCGTTGAACCCGTCCAGCCCGGTCTCCAGCCGCATGACCTGCGTGGCGGTGATGACGGTGTGGCCCGGAATGCACAGCTCCCCGCCCAGATCAAAGAGCTCGTGCTGCACCTCGGTCAGACAGGCGGTGACGGCCTCGGGCAGGCCCGGCACGGCGAGCAGCACGCCGACCGCGCTGTTGAGCTCGTCCACCGTGCCGAAGGCCTCCACGCGGGCGCTGTCCTTGGGCACCCGCGTTCCATCGCCGAGACCGGTGGTGCCGGTATCGCCGGTGCGCGTGTAAATCTTGCTCAACCGATTGCCCATGGTTCCCGTCTCCAGTAGTGCGTCTATCGGAGCCGGAGCCTCGGCCGGGAAGAGATTTCCAGAAGGGCTTGTAGAGGCAGGCATGCCGCGCCAGAGGCTCCGAGCCGTTGGCTCGCAATTCTGCCAGAGCGCGCGATTGACAGCGCTCCGTACGGGCGGCAATTTGAGCCCCATGTCCTCAGCAGAACTTCAGGCCGCCCTCGAGGCGGCACAGGCCGCCGCGGACGTCATCCGCGGTTTCTACCAGCGAAACCTTCAGATCCGCACCAAGGCCGACCAGACCCCCGTCACCGAGGCGGACGTGCGGGCGGAAGAGGCCATCCGCGCCATCCTGAGCGAGCGCTTCCCCGGCTACGGCTTCTACGGCGAGGAGACCGGCAGGCACAGGGTGGACGCCGAGAGCGTCTGGCTGGTCGATCCCATCGACGGCACCAAGTCCTTCGTGCGCGAGTGCCCGTTCTTCTCCACCCAGATCGCCCTGATGCGCGCCGGGCGCCTGGTGCTCGGCGTCTCCAGCGCGCCGGCCTACGGGGAGCTCGCCTGGGCCGAAGAAGGCGCCGGCGCGTATCTCAACGACGAGCGTATCAGCGTCAGCGCCACGGCCGATCTCTCGGCCACCATCCTCTCCACCGGCAACCTGAAGACTCTCGCCCGCGCGCCCCAGTGGCGGAACCTCGGAGCGCTGATCGGCCGCATCAGCCGCATCCGCGGCTATGGCGACTTCGTGCACTACCACCTGCTCGCGCGCGGCTCGCTCGATGCGGTCATCGAGTCCGACGTCAGCATCCTGGATATCGCCGCCCTGTGCGTCATCGTGCGCGAGGCCGGTGGCACATTCACCGATCTGGGCGGCGGCGAGGTCACGTTGAGTACGACGTCGGTCCTGGCGAGCAATGGCCGGCTGCATCCGCCCCTGCTGGCCGCGCTGGCATGGTCGAGTCGCGATAGCGAGGAGCGACCGGACGGCGTGTCCGGGCCGGAGGTTTAGATGCCGGGGACGGCCAGGGCCCCTGCCGCGGCCGCGGACCTGCGTCAGCCGCTCCAGCTCGCCCGCGCATCGTCGGCGCCGGGCGGCGCATCCGGCTCCTGCCGGCGCGCTTTGCGCTCATACATCGCACGGTCGGCAAACGCATAGAGACGATCCACGTCGTCGCTCTCGTCCGGATACACCGAGAAGCCGACGCTGGCGCGAATCGCCAGTTGCTCGCCCCGAATCACCATGCCGGTGTACAGCGCCTGCCGCAGATTCCGGACGGTGCGGTCGGCGGCGTCGCGATCGGGAACATTGGTGAGAACGACGGCGAACTCGTCGCCTCCCAGGCGGGCCAGCACATCGTGCCGACTCAGCTCTGCGCGAAACTGCCTGGCCGCGCATTGCAGCACCTCGTCGCCCGCGGCATGGCCGAGCGTATCGTTGATTTCCTTGAAGCCGTCGAGATCGATGACGACCAGCGCCATGCGCGTGCCCGAGGTCTTCGCCCGATCCATCGTCTCGCGCAGCCGGCGAGTGAACATGCGCCGATTGGGCAGGCCGGTGAGCTCATCGTGCAATGAGGCGTACTCCGCCTTCGACAACTGCTCTTCGAGCAGCGTGAACGTCATGCCGGTGGCGACCAGGAACTTGGGCAGATTCCACACCTCGGCGTCCACGTGAACGTGCGGCCACAATACAGCCATCAGGTCGCTGACGGGAAAGACGAAAGCCCAGGCGATGAAGCTGATCATGGTGAAGCGCACGCTCGCCGAGGGCCGCGGCGCGGTCACCCGGTAGAACTCCGCGACGGCCAGATAGTGCCAGACCAGCATCCACGTCACCGCCTCGTCCGGCTGATGGAAGGCCACCAGGGCGCCCTGCACCGCATAGGCGGCGAACACGAGCGAAGTGCGCCAGCGCATGCTCGGCCGATCGGTCGCGGAGTGCCAGCCGCGCAGCATCCACAGCGTAGAGACCGTTCCCATGGCGGTCAGCGCCACGTACGGCCAGATCACCCGGACGCCGTACATGTCGCACGTCACCAAGGCGACATCGGGCAAGGCGCTGAACACCACCATCGACAGGTTGCGCCAGCGGATATCGAGCTGATCGCTGCTGGCCCAGAGGAAGGCGTTGGCGGTCATGACCAGCATCGCGACCGCTACGGAATAAGCGCCGTCCGCGTCGCCGCCGGCATTCTGCGCCACGAACAGAGCGACGATGTGAATCAGCAGCATCGCCCATCCGACCAGCCAGAAATTGAGCCGGCTTTGCCGGGTGCGCCGCAGGAGCGTCCAGAACACGGCAATCAGGCCGCCGATGGCGACGAAGTCTGGTACGACGGAGAAATTCACACCGGCGCCGGAAGCCCGCCTCGCTGTGGGATGTAAAGCAACGCAACGACGCATCCCTGTCGACGACTCAAAGATGCCCCACCGCCACGGGGTGATGGACTCGGAGCGGCTCCTTTGCCTTTACATCGGTCGAACGGGAGAAATCTTGAGCCTTTCTCAGGCTCCTCTTCCTCTCCCGTTAGCGCGCGGCTTTTCTAGCCCGGCACATGCGTCTCCTCGGCGATCATTTCTTCCAGCCGCTCGAGATCCGGCACCAGAGGCGACTCGTTCGCCATGTGCAGTTGACAGATCACCGGGGAACGCTCGGGGAAGGTGGCCGTGCCCGGACGGATGACATCGGAGCTCACCCGCACCAGTTGGGGGAAACCCTGCGACAGAATCGCGAAGTGCGCCAGGCGGGTGCCGAGACCGACGAATACCACTATGCGGGTACGGCCCGAGGACGGCGCCATCGTCCGCCCGCAGGCGCCCTCGAAGGACACCAGCGGCACCGGCTTGCCGTTCCAGAGCACGGTGCCGATGTACCACGGCGGCGAGCCGGTCATCTCGGAGGACACCGGCAGGCCGGCCACCTCGGCGATGCATGCGCGTGGCACGATGAGCCTGCCGTCCGACAGCGGAATCAGCAGGCTGTAGATTTCCTGGACGCGCTCGGCCATGCCCCTACTCCGCTTGCGCCGCGGCCGTGTCAGAGTTCGCGCCGCCCTCGCGCGCGGCGCGCGCGCGCTCGACCAGGGGCGTGATGGCCTCGAGGAGCTCGGTTTCCTGGTAGGGCTTGCCGAGATAGTCGTCAACGCCGAATTCGATGGCCCGGGCGCGGTGCTTCTCGCCAACGCGCGAGGTGATCATGATGATCGGCACATCCTTCAGGCGTGCGTCGTTGCGCACGTGGGCGGCCACCTCGTAGCCGTCCATGCGCGGCATCTCGATATCGAGCAGGATGATGTCGGGCACGTGATCCTGCAATAGCGCGACCGCGTCCATGCCGTCGCGGGCCGTGAGCACACGCATGCCGTTGCGCTCCAACAGGCGCTGGGTTACGCGCCGCACCGTGATGGAGTCGTCCACCACCAGCGCGAACGTGCGCCTGTCCTCCTTCTCGCGCGAGACCGGCAGCAGGCCGCGGCCGCGCCACTCGGCGCGCACGAGCGCCCCGATGTCGAGGATGATGACGATGCGTCCATCGCCCAGGATGGTCGCCCCGGAGATGCCGCGGATGTTCGAGATCTGCGGGCCGACCGACTTGACCACGATCTCGCGGTTGCCGACCAGCTCGTCGGCCACCAGCGCCGTGGAGTGCTCGCCCGCACGCACGAGAACCACGGGAATGGTCGTGTCTTCAGCCGTCGGCGGCGAGGGCGGCATTCCCACGAACACCGCCAGATGCTGGAAGCGGTATTTCTGGCCGCCGTACTCGTAGGCCTCCGCGTCCGGCTCGAGGTAGTGTCTGACCTGTGCCGCCGGCAGCCGCAGGACGCCCTCCACGGTCGGCAGAGGCAATGCGTACAGCTCGTCGGCGGTGCGCGCGATGAGAGCGTGGCTGATGGCCAGGGTGAACGGCAGCCGGACAGTGAATTCCGTGCCTTGGCCACGCTGCGTTTGCATGTGCAGCGCGCCGCCGAGCCGTTTGATCTCGGTGGCGACCACGTCCATTCCGACGCCTCGCCCGGCCTGCTGCGTGAGGCTGCCCGCTGTGGAGAACCCCGGCTCCAGGATGAGCTGGATCGCCTCCTCGTCGCTGATCGACCCGGGCGGAATCAACCCCAGCGCCCGTCCCTTGGCGCGGATGGCATCCAGGTTCATGCCGGCGCCGTCATCCTTGAGGCGCACGACCACCTGCGCCCCCTCGCGCTTGAGAATCAGCTCGATCTTTCCCACGGGCGGCTTGCCCAGCCGCTGGCGCTCCTCGGGGGTCTCGAGGCCGTGGACCACGGCATTGCGCAGCATGTGCTCGAACGGCGGCAGCATGCGCTCGAGCACCTGACGGTCGAGCTCGCCCGTGGCGCCCTCGACGACGAGCTCGGCCCGCTTGCCGGTATCGGCGGCGGCTTGGCGCACGATGCGCGCCAGACGCTGGATGTGCTGTTGAAACGGCACCATGCGCGTGCGCATGAGACCGTTCTGCAGCTCCGTCATGGTGCGCGCCTGCTGCTGCAGGAGCGTCTGAGCGTCCTTGCTCAGGTTCTCGAGCAGCTGCTGAAGACTCGCCACGTCATTGGCCGTCTCGGCGAGCGCGCGCGAGAACTGCTGAATGGAGGAGTATCGATCGAGCTCCAGCGGATCGAAGTCGCTGCGGTGGCCGCTGTCCTGGTCGTGACGGTTCAGGATCTGCGCTTCCGTCTCGATCTCCAGGCTGCGCAGCTGTTCCTTCAGGCGCGTCACCGTGCGCGAGAGCTCGCCCAGGTTGAAGTCGATCGAGCTGACCTGCTGCTCGAGCCGGGAGCGCGCGATGCTCGCCTCGCCGGCCACGTTGAGCAGCTTGTCGAGCAAGTCGGCATCGACGCGGGCCATCTCCGCACGCTCCGCCGGTGCGACCGGCTCCCGTCCCGGCGGTACCGGCTGCGGGGCGGCCAAGGGGGGAGCGGAAAGCGTTGGCGGCAGCGGTGCGGGCGCCGGCGGCGGCGCCTCGATCGCGGTGGGGACCTCCTGTACCGGCGCGGGCTGCAGAACGGGATAGTCCTCGGGTGAGGCGGAGATGACGGCCTCAGGCTCTGTGAGGACGGCAGACGACCCCTCGTGGGGTGCGACCTCCACGGCCTCCGCCAGCGGTTCGGCAGGCGAGAGCACCGGCAGCTCGGACTCGGCCGGTTCCGGCTGCGGCCCGGCGGGAGCCACAGCGGCCTCCCCAGCCGGCACAGTATCTTCAGGCGGTCGGGCAGGCGGCGCCTCAACAGGCGGCGGCTGGACAGGCAGCGCCTGGACCGCGGCCCGCTCCGCGGGACGGGTCAACTCGCGGATGCGCGCAATCATGGCGCGTGCCGGCGGCACGCCCCGTCCGTTCGTCACGCTCTCCCGCATGCGCGCCAGCTCGTCCAGGCTGGCCTGGATGACATCGAACACGGCATCGCCTGCGGTGAGCGCACCGCTCTCGGCCTGCGCAACCAGGGTCTCGAGCTCGTGGGCCAGATCGCCCATGTTCATGATGCCGGCCATGCGGGCCCCGCCCTTGAAGGTGTGCAGGGCCCGTTTGAGCGCGAACGCCCTCTCGCCGCTCGCGGGCGCGGCGCGCCACTCGGCAAGCGCCTGCTCGGACGCGTCGATGAGCTCCAGGGCCTCTTCGGTGAAGACAGCGGCGACTTCGGGGTCGTAGTCCGCAGCGACTTCGTCAGAGGCCTCATCCTCTTGCTGCGCAATCCCTGCTCCGTCAGAGCCCGCGGCCTCCCTGCCGGTCCGCTGGTCCGCACGCGGCTCGCCCGTGGCGGGACGCTCGCCCTCGGCGCCTCGCTGTCCGCTGCCGCGCGCCTCAGCCGGGACCGGCGCTGACGGCGGTGCCGCCTGTGCCTTGCTCGTTGTCTCGCGCGCCGCGGCGGCAATGCGCTGATCGAGTGCCGACTCGGCCTCGATCAGCCGCTCGACCAGCAGGCGGTGACTGGCAAAGTAGCCCGTCGGCTCCTCCAAATGCTCCGCCACCGACTCCATGGCCGTCATGCAGTCCGCGAGCAGTGTGAGATCCGCGGTGCGCAAGCCGGCGCCGCTCGAGAACGCCCGCCGGATCCAGTGGTCGAGCGGCTCGGCCAGACGCACCCCATGTCGGGCCTGCGCCGTCTTGGAGCTGCCCGCGAGCGTATGACAGGCTCGGTAGACGTCCTCCGGCAACGGATGCGGCTCGGCCCCCTGCGCCTCCCGTTTGACGAACTCGCGCACCACGGCCACGTGCGTCTCGGTTTCCCGGGCGTAAATCTCGTGCAGCGCCTCGTCCATTGCGCTCTGCGGGGATGGCGAGGGAGCAGGCGGCTCCACGGCGTGGGCCGGTTGTTTCTGTTCCGCCAGCGTCGCGGTGGCCGCGCCGCCGGACTTGCCCGGTGGCGCCTGCCGTTGCCTGGTCTCGCTCGCGGCATCGTGGCTGCGAGGCTCAGGGGGCCGGGACACCGTGTCCGCTCGAGCGCTGGCAGGCGGCTCGCCCGGCTCGCGGCCCGCGGCCAGTGCGTGAGCGGCGGCGACGAGTGCCGCGGAGTCGGTGCCGGCGACCTGTCCGACCTGCAGACGCTCGATCAGCCGCGGCAGCGCGACGATGGCCTGGCGCAACGTCTCGACGATGGACTGAGTACGTGTCAGTGTGTTGTCGAGCAGGCGGTTGAGCAGGCTCTCGGCGGCCCAGGCGAGCTCGCCGAGCTCGCGCGCACCCACCATCCGTCCGCTGCCCTTGAGCGTGTGGAACGAGCGGCGCACGACCTCCAGCGCGTCGCGGTCGAGCGGGTTCTGATCCCACAGCGGGAAATGGCTCTGGATCTTCTCGAGCTCTTCCTGCGCCTCTTCGACGAACAGCTTCACCAGCTCGGGGCTGGCGCTCTCGGCGAGCGCGCTCATCTTGGCGGTAACTGACAGCCCCACGGGTGAGGGCTTGGTGAGCCCGGTCTTGGCCAGATCCGGAATGGTGGCCGACACGTGCGTTTCGGCCTGGCTCATCAGCACGGTCTTGGCGAATGCGGCCGGCTCGATCGGGGCGAGGGGCGCGACCTGCGGCGTGCGCTCGAGGGCCTGCAGGCAGGCCTGGGCATTATCCAACATGTACCAGGGATCGCTGCGGCCGGCCTGCAGCGTCTCCATGTAGTACTCGATGCTCACGATGGCATCCGCCAGGCGGTCGAGCCAGCCCGGCGGCAGCTCCGGTGCGTCGGGCCGCATGATGCGCCGCAGCTGCGTGGCGATGCCCTCGACGATCTCCACGGCGCGGGTCTTGCCGAGCATCAGCAGCGCCGCCTTCAGTCCCCTGACCAGGCCCTGCCAGCTGTCGAGCGCGGCGCTATCGAGCGAGCCGCCCAGGCTCTGCGTGACCGCCTCCTTGATCCACGCCACGTTCTGAATGCACTCGCGCAGCACCGCGGCCTGAACCTCGCGGAACTCCCGGTCCTCGCGCTCGCCGGTGGCTTCCGTATCGGTCTCGCCAGCCGGTCGGATCATGCTGACCAGGCCGTCATCGAGCCGGTCCTCGACCGCGATGAGGGCGGCGGCGATCTCCACCAGCACCGGCTCGCCGGCGGCCTCGGCACCGTTCAGGATCCGTTCCAACCGCTCGGTCTGCGCCTGCACGGCGGCGCGCTGCTCACCCAGTCCCAACACCCCGAGCGTGTCGCCGATCTTGCGCAGCATCTGCACCTGCGGACGCAGCTCCTCACCATCGTGGGCGCCGCGGCGCGCGAACTGCTCGAGGGCCTCTTTGACCTTGCCGAGGTCCTCGCGGATGGCCACCGCCACGGTCTGCATGAGCTTGACGCTGGGGGCCGAGAGGCTCTCGCGCTCCTGCTCGACGCTCTCGTCGACCGGCAGCAGCTCGGAGAGACGGAAGGAGGTCCGCACCGCCGACACCCGCGGGCCGGTGCTCTCCGCGCGCCCCACGTAATAGAGCAGATTGTTCAGCAGATCGACCGGCGGGCTCTGGCAGTAGCGGGTCTCGCCGAGCTCGTAGAGCCGGCGGATCTCCCGATCCGCCAGTCCCAGCAGGCGCTTGATCGACACTCCGCCCTCGAGTCCGCCCTCGCGCAGCGCCTCGATGACCGCGCCCACCACCCACCAGAGCTGGAAGACCGGTTGGCGCGTGGCCGAGTGCTCGAGCTTCTCGGCCACCTGCGCGAGCTGCTTGAGGTTGTGCTCGAGGCGCTCGCCGCGGATCCAGCCGATCAGGCCCGATTGGAACTGCGAGCGCAGCCGCCGGCACCACTGCTCGACCGCGAGCCGCGGTTCACCGGAACCGGAGGCGAGCGGCTGGGCCTGTTTGTCCGACTTCAGGTTCAGCAGCAGCAGCGTGCCTTCCGAGAGCAGTGCGCTGCCACGCACGGCCCGCAGGTCGTTGAGCAGCGGCAGCAGCACCAGCGCGAGATCACGCCCGCCGGAGAGCACCCGCTCGAGGTACCCCGGTAGCTGCACCAGCGAGCGCAGCAGCGCATCCAGGCTCTCGGCCTGGCCCTTGCGCTCGGTGACGGTGGCGATGAGATAGTCGGCGACCTGCTCCATTTCCTCGGTAAGCAGCGCCGCCCCGTAGATCTCCAGGACCCGCAGCACGCCCTGCGCCCGATGCAGCTCCTGCTTGCAGCGCTCGAGCAGCGAGACGTTGTCCGGCTGCTCGACGTAACTCTCGATAGCCGTGCGGGCTTCCGCCAGCGTATGGTTGAGCTCGCGCCCGACCAGCTCCAATGTTTGCGATGCGATGTCCGACATCGGGCCCCCGGGCGGAACTCAGCTGCCGCCCAGGGCTGTGACGGGACCGGAGGCGGTGGAACCGGAAGCGGCGCTCTCGGGCCGCCTGTATGCGCCGGTCGCCGCGCCCGGCACGCCGGGCAGACGGAAGCCGGCCGCCGCACGGCGCAGCCCCGCGGACAGCTCGGCGAGCTGGGCGATGGCCGCCGAGGTGGCGTTGGTCGACTCGGTGGTCTGCACGCTGATCTCCTTGAGCACCTGCATGTTGCGCGCGATATTCTGCGCGCCGCTCGACTGCGCGCGGGAGCTGCCCGATATGTTCTGCACGAGGCTCGCGATCTGGTTGGAGACCTGCTCGATCTCCCCGAGCGCGGCTCCCGCGTTCTCCGCGAGCAGCGCCCCGCCGACCACGTCGGTCGTGCTGCGCTCCATGGAGACCACCGCCTCGTTGGTATCGGTCTGGATGGTGCGCACCAGCACCTCGATCTGCTTGGTCGCATTGGCCGCGCGCTCGGCCAGCCGCTGCACTTCGTCGGCGACCACCGCGAAGCCGCGGCCCGCCTCCCCGGCCATGGACGCCTGGATCGAGGCGTTCAGCGCCAGGATGTTGGTCTGCTCGGCGATGTCGTTGATCAGCTCGACGATGTTGCCGATCTCCTGCGAGCTCTCGCCGAGGCGCTTGATGCGCTTGGAGGTCTCCTGGATGGTCTCGCGGATGGTGTTCATGCCGTCGATGGTGCGGCGGACCGCATCGGCGCCCTTGTGGGCGATCTCCACCGAGTGGCGGGCCACGTCGGAGGCGCGCTCGGCATTGCCGGAGACCTCGGCGACGGAGCTCGCCATGGCGGAGGCGGACTCGGTCGCCGAGGAGATCTGCTTGGACTGCGCGCTGCTCGCCTTGGCGAGGTGCTGCGAGAGCGCCTGGGTCTGCCGTGCGGCGCTGTCGAGGTGGATGGCCGACTGATTGATGGTGGTCACCAGGCCCCTGAGCGCGTCCACCGCATAGTTGATCGAGTCGGCGATCGCCCCGGTGATCTCTTCCGTGACGGTCGCCTGCACCGTCAGGTCGCCATCGGCGAGGCTGGACAGCTCATCGAGCAGACGCAGAATCGCCTGCTGGTTGCGGTCGTTCTCCTTGCGCTGCATGTCGGCCGCGAGCCGCTGGTCCTCGACCGTTTTGTTGATTCGCCTGCCGACGATCACCGCCGCGTACAGCAGTACTGCGGCCGCCGCAAAGGCGATGGCCACCGGTCCGTAGCGCGACCATGCGGGCAGGACGCCCGGCGGCAGCACCGTCAGCGCCACGTAGGCCAGGCCGCTGGCGAAGGCCAGGCCCGCCCCCAGATTCATCAGCGACAGCAGCGCCTGGAAGCGCCCCTTGGATGCCGCTTGCGCGCTCATGCCGCCGCCTCCATGAACGCCGGGCTCTCCAGGAGCGAGCGCAGGCTCAGCACCGGCCACTGCTCGCCGCCGCGCCGGAACGCCCCGGCGAGATACTGCTCGCAGCGGGCCATGGTCGGAGGCGCCTCGCCCGAGAACTCCGCTTCCGCGAAGCGGCGGAAGCCGAGCACCTCGTCCACCAGGAGCCCGGCGGGAATCTCGCGGTGATTGACGGCCACGACACGGGTGGTGCGGCCTATGGGCGTGGCGCCGCTGCCGAGGAACTGGCGCAGATCTATGACGGGCAGCAGCTGGCCGCGCACGTTGGCGACTCCCCTGATCCAGGGCTTCGCGCCCGGCACGCGGGTCATGCCCGCCGGCACACCCAACACCTCGCGCGTCTCCTCCCTCGCCACCAGATACAGATCACCCGCCATCCGCAGCGCCACACCGACCCACTCCCGCTCCGGCGCGTTGTCCTGCCCGGTCTGCGCCGAGACGGCGCGGGCACGCCGCTCGAGCTCGCAAAGCAGCTCGAAGGGCCGGTCGCGCAGCGCATGCAGGGAAGGCGCCTCACTCATGGGGGCGGACGGGCGAACAGGTGATCGGGGTTGCTGGTGCGGCCTTCATGGGCGTCAACTGGCAAGAGCCGAGCGTGCCTTGGCGATGAGCTGGTCGGGCGAGACGGGCTTCACCATGTAATCCACCGCGCCCTGGCGCAGGCCCCAGATGCGGTCGGTCTCCTGTCCCTTGGAAGTCACCATGATGATGGGGATTTGCCGCGTGCGCGGGTCGCTCATCAGAGCGCGGGTCGCCTGATAACCGTTCATGCCCGGCATGACGATGTCCATGAAGATCAGGTCGGGGCTCATCTCGCGGGCGAGGCGCACCCCTTCGGCGCCGTCGGCGGCGGCGGCGGTGCGGTACCCGTGCTTCTCCAGCGCCTTCTGCATCACGTGGACCTCGGTCGCGGAGTCGTCGACGATCAGAATCAGCGGCATGGCCGTCATCTCCCGATATGCGTCTCGATCGCGCTCAGGAGTTCGTCCTTGGTGAAAGGCTTGGTCAGGTAGTGCTCGGAGCCCACGATCCTGCCCCGCGCGCGATCGAACAGGCCGTCCTTGGAGGACAGCATGATCACGGGGGTGGAGCGGAAGACCTTGTTGTGCTTGATGAGCGAGCAGGTCTGATAGCCGTCGAGCCGCGGCATCATGATGTCGACGAACACGATATCCGGCTGATGGTCGGCGATTTTCGAGAGGGCATCGAACCCGTCGATGGCCGTGTAGACCTCGCAGCCCTCCTTGGCGAGCAGGGTCTCGGCCGTGCGCCGGATTGTCTTGCTGTCATCGATCACCAGGACCTTCAGGCCCTGCAGCTTCGCGTTGCTGCCGTTCACGGCCATGCAACTCCTTCCGTCAGGAGACTCGAGCGGTCGGCCCAGCCGACCCTGAAGCCCCCAGCGTACACGTAATAGCCGAAGAGCCACCATCGACGCTTCGGTCCCGAGAACTCGAGCAGGTTTTGTTTTAACATATCGGCACGACCCCCGCCATGTGGTCTGCATCACGTTTTCGGCGAGCCGCGTAAGCGGTACGCCCGGAGGCAGACCCGCCGGCGAATGCTCCTGGCATCATTTGCACATATGTCCGTCTCCGTCCGTCTCGGCGTCGTCATGGATCCCATCGACGCCATCCAATACGCCAAGGATTCGACGCTGGCCATGCTGCTCGCGGCCCAGGCCCGCGGATGGACGCTTTGCTACCTGGAGCAGCGAGATCTGTCGCTGCGCGACGGGGTGGCCTGGGGCCGGGTGCGGCCGCTTTCGGTCGCGGCCCGGCCCGACCGATGGTTCGAGCTCGGTGAGCCGCAACCCACGCGCTTGGGCGAGCTCGATTGCATCCTGATGCGCAAGGATCCGCCGTTCGACATGGAATTCATCTACAGCACGTACATCCTGGAGAAAGCCGAGGAACAGGGCGCCCTGGTCGTCAACCGGCCCCGGGGGCTGCGCGACATGAACGAGAAGGTTTACACGGCCTGGTTCCCGCAGTGCTGCGCCCCCACCGTCATCACGCGCGACATGGACGATATGGCGGCGTTCCTGCGCGAGCACGGCAAGATCGTGTGCAAGCCCTTGCACGGCATGGGCGGGCGCTCGATTTTCGTGCTGGACCGGCAGGACAAGAACACGGCCGTGGTCTTCGAGACGCTCACCGACTATGGCCAGCGCTTCGCCATCGTCCAGCAGTATCTGCCCCAGATCGCCGAGGGCGGAGATACGCGGGTGATCCTCGTCGACGGCGAGCCGTTGCCCTACGTGCTCTCGCGCATCCCGCTGCCCCACGACAACCGCGGCAACCTGGCCGCCGGCGCACGGGCCGTGGTGCGGCCGATCGAGGAACGCGAGCTCTGGCTCGCCGGGCAGATCGGGCCCGCGCTCGCCGCCCAGGGCATGCTGTTCGTAGGGCTCGATGTGATCGGCGGCTACGTCACGGAGATCAACGTCACCAGCCCGACGGGCATCCGCGAGATCGAAAAGCAGGCCCCGGTCGACATCGCCGGGCGACTGCTGGATGCGATCGGACGGCGGCTCGCCGCGGCCGCGCCCTAGCCCGCATGGCCTCGAGCGCGGCAACCCTGCGGGCAGCCCGTGCCCCCCGCGACCGGCTGTTCGTCATGCTGTTTCTCGCCGCAGCGCTGCACGCCCTGCTGATCCTGGGCGTGACATTCCACTCGCCGCTCGCCGGCGGCCACGCGGGCGCGGGCCTGCGCGTGCTGATGGTCTCCACCCGGCTGCCGAGCGCGCCTCACAACGCCACGGCGGCCTATCTGGCTCAGCGGACGCAACTCGGCTCCGGCAATACCCGGGGCAATGTCGCACCCCGCAGCCCCTCTCCTTCGGGGACGCCCCGCGGCGCCACCGGAGGCACAGCCGCGGTGCCCGCCGGCGGCAGCGCAGGCCATGACAGCGCCGAGCCGGTGCTCACCACACGGGGGTTCAGCTGGAGCACGCAGGTCGCCTACCTGACCGCCGGTCTGACCGGCGCGAACCAGGCGGCGACCCCCGGTGGCCCTGCGCAGGCGGCGCCAGGAGCGAGCAGCGGACCTACGCGCCTCAGCGGGCCGAAGCGCGAGCTGTGGGTGAGCCCGGACACCCGCTCGGCCCTCGTGGCCCCGTACCTGGTGGCCTGGCGGCGCAAGGTCGAGCGTATCGGTACGTTGAACTTCCCGATGGCGGCGCGCCAGGCCGGCTCGCACGCCGACCCCGTCATCGAGGTGACGATCGATGCGGACGGCACTCTCGCGCGGGCCGTCATCCGCCATTCCAGCGGCGACCCGGCGCTCGACCACGCGGCGCTCGCCATCCTGCACCTGGCAAGTCCCTTCGACCCCTTCCCCCCGGCTCTCGCGCACCGTTACGCGGTGCTGCGTTTCACTTATGAGTGGCAGTTCATGGGCGGACGGGTGCACGGCACCGTGACCGTGCCTTGAGCCGCGGGCGCTCCATCCCCATACTGGCGCCATGGGCGAGCACGGCAGCAAAGCGGGCGGCACAGAGAAGAATGCCGAGGGCGGCCAGCGCGATGCGCGCAAGCGCACCGGCAAGGCGCGGCGCGCCGCGGAGGCGGAGCGCTATGCCGGCTTGACCAATCATCTGCTGATCGCGATGCCCTCGCTCAGCGATCCGAACTTCGCCCAGACCGTGGCACTCATCTGCGAGCACACCGATCGCGGCGCGCTCGGCATCGTGCTCAACAAGCCGCTGCCGATGCACCTCTCGGACGTGTTCTCTCAAATGCAGATCACCCCCGCGAGCGAGATCATCGCGGCCCAGCCCGTGCTGCGCGGCGGCCCCGTGCATACCGACCGGGGATTCGTACTGCACCGGCCGGGCGGACATTGGGATCACACCCACAAGGTCTCGGACACCATCCAGGTGACGACCTCGCGCGACGTGCTGGCCGCCATGGCGCGCGGCGACGGGCCGGCGGACGCGTTCATCGCGCTCGGCTATGCGGGCTGGGAGTCCGGTCAGCTCGAGCGCGAGATCCGCGAGAACGCCTGGATGTCCGTGCCGGTCGACGCGCGGGTGGTGTTCGAGCTGCCCTTCGAGGAGCGCTGGAACGGAGCCTGGCGGCTGCTCGGCGTCAATGTCGGTCAGGTGAGCCTCACCGCCGGACATGCCTGAGGCCGTCCAGACCGTTCTCGCCTTCGACTTCGGACTCAAACGCATTGGCATCGCGGCCGGAGACACGCTGACGGCGAAAGCCTCGCCTCGTCCGGCGGCACCGGTTGGCCGCGGCGGACCGGACTGGTCGGCCATCGAGCGCGAAGTTCGCTCGCTCAAGCCCGCGCGGCTGGTGGTGGGCGCCCCGTATAATGTGGACGGTACCGCCGGGGCGCTGCTGCCGAACGTGCGCCGGTTTGCCCGTGAGCTCGAGCACCGCTTCGCTCTTCCCGTCAGCCTGGTCGATGAGCGCTTCTCGTCCCTGGAGGCGAGCGCAGCGCTCAAAGCGCGGCGCAGCGCCGGCGAACGCCGGCGCACGCGCCCCGCGGATATCGACAGCGCCGCCGCGGCGGTCATCCTCGAGCGCTGGTTGTCGGGAGAGAGAGCGGAAGAACCGTCGTGAACACAAACACGAGCATTGCGAAAGAAAATATGGCTCAGCAGCTCCGTCCGGACGGTAGCTTGAGACATCTCATTACCCTCGACGGGCTGCCCCGGCCGCTGATCGAGCGGCTGCTCGATCGTGCCCAGAGCTACGTCCGGCCACTCGGCGAGAAGCCGGCGGCCAGCCGGGCGCTGGCCGGCCGCACCGTCGCCAACCTGTTCACCGAGCCCTCGACCCGGACACGCGTCTCGTTCGAGCTGGCCGCCAAGCGCCTGGGCGCCGACGTCGTGAACCTGGAGGTACAGCTCTCCTCGCGCGTCAAGGGCGAGAGCATGCTGGACACCGTCTACACGCTTCAGTCCCTGCACGTGGATGTAATGGTCATCCGAGATGCGGAGACCGGCGTGCACGCCACGGTGGCCTCCCATGTTGCCCCGCACGTCAGTGTCCTCTCCGCGGGGGAATCACACGTCGCGCATCCGACGCAGGGACTTCTGGATGCCTTGACGGTCCGTCAGCGCAAAAAAAGATTCGACAATCTCGCGATCGCCATCGTGGGCGACCTGCGACACTCACGCGTCGCACGCTCCGCATATCACGTGTTCACCGCCCTTGGCGTACCCGACCTGCGCATCGTCGCTCCGCCCGCCCTGATGCCCGAGCCCGATGAATTCGGCGGCTGCGCCCGCCACACCACTCTGGAGAGCGGTCTGAAGGACACCGATGTCGTGATGATGCTGCGCATCCAGAAGGAGCGCATGGGACAGGTGGAGCTGCCCGACGCGGACCGCTACTTCGCCAGCTACGGCCTGACGCCGCAGCGGCTTGCGGTGGCCCGCCCCGATGCCATCGTCATGCATCCGCAACCGATGAACCGCGGCATCGAAATCGCCTCCGACGTGGCCGATGGTCCGCGCTCGGCCATCCGCGACCAGGTACGCAACGGCGTGGCGGTGCGCATGGCAGTGCTGGTCGAGGTGATGACCCCGCGAGGCGCTTCGTGACAAAAGAGACGGAGCCTCGCAACCGCGGGACGCGCGGAACGCTGTACCTGGAGGACGGCGCCGTCCTGAAGCAGAGCGCGTACGAGGGCGGGCAGTTCGTACTGCGGATTTCCGCTCCGGCCTGCGCCGCGCATGCCCGGCCGGGCCAGTTCGTACACCTGACCTGCGATCCGGCGATCCCGATGCGCCGGCCCCTGTCCATCCTGCGCGCCTCCCCGGAGGAAGGCTGGATCGAGCTGCTCTACAAGATCGTCGGCCCGGGCCTTGCGGCCCTCGCCGCACGCAAGCCCGGCGAAACGCTCAGCCTGATCGGGCCGATCGGCACTCCGTTCACGGCGCATGCCGGGCGCCCGCGCACGGTGCTGATCGGCGGCGGCGTCGGCATTCCGCCGATGATTTTCCTGGCAGAGCGTCTGCGGGCCGGCGCCGAGCCTTACGAGCCGCTGGTGCTCATGGGCTCCGAGATTCCTTTTCCGTTCCGCGCGCGCCCTTCGACCATCGTGGTGCCCGGCATGCCGGCGGGCACCATCGCGTGCATGCCTCTGCTCGAGCAGTGGGGGGTGGCCAGCCGGCTCGCAAGCCGCGCGGGCTTTCCGGGATGTTTCGAGGGCTATGTCACGGAGCTCGCCGGGGAGTGGCTGGGCTCGCTCCCGGCCGCACAGCTCGAGGAGGTGGAGCTGTTCGCGTGCGGCCCGACGCCCATGCTGGCGGCGGCGGCCCAGCTGGCGCGCCGCTACGCGGTGCCTTGCCAGGTGTCGCTGGAGGAGTTCATGGCGTGCGGCGTCGGCGGTTGCGCCGGCTGCACGGTGCGGGTGCGTACACCGCAGGGAGATGCGATGAAGCGGGTGTGCGTGGATGGGCCGGTGTTCGACGCGCTCAGCGTCTTTTGAGCCGACCCCGGCGAAACACGGCCGCCGCAGCAGTCCCCCGTTTGGTGAATCGTTCGCCCTAGCCGAAGTTGATCTTGGCTTCGAGGTTGGCGCGCGAGTCGGCGTTGTCGAGCGCGTCACTGAGCTCGACGCGCCCCTCCTTGTAGAGCTCGTACAGCGCCACATCGAAGCTGCGGATGCCGCCCTCGCCGCTGGCGGCGATCGCCTCCTTGACGCCGACGACGTCGCCCTTGTTGACGAGGTCCGAGATGTGCGGCGTGTTGAGCATCACTTCGACGGCCGCGATCCGATGCCCGTCCTTGGCCCTGACCAGCCGCTGCGACAGGATGCCGCGCAGATACTGCGACAGGTCGAGAAAGACCTGCGCGTGCTGCTCGGAGGGAAACAGGTTGATGATGCGATCGAGCGCCTGGGCGCAGTTGTTGGAGTGCAGCGTCGACAGCACCAGATGTCCGGTGCCGGCGAGCTGGATGGCCGCTTCCATGCTCTCGCGATCGCGGATCTCGCCGATCAGGATCACGTCCGGCGCCGCGCGCAGCACGCCGCGCAGCGCACGCGAATAGGACTTGGTGTCGAGCCCCACCTCGCGCTGATTGACGATCGAGCGCTTGTTGGCGTGCAGGAACTCGATCGGGTCCTCTATGGTCAGGATGTGATCCGAGACGCTCTCGTTGCGCAGGTTGATCATGGCCGCAATCGTGGTCGACTTGCCGGAACCGGTGGAGCCGACCACCAGGACCAGGCCGCGCTTCATCATCGCCAGGTCGGCGACGGCCGGCGGCAGGCCGAGCGTGTCCAGGCGCGGCATGTCCGCCGAGATATACCTCAGCACCACCGCCGGGTAGCCGCGCTGCATGAACACGTTGACCCGGAAGCGGCCGAGTCCGGGCTCGGAGATGGCGAAGTCGAGCTCGAGCTCCCTTGCGAAGCGCTCACGCTGCTCCGGAGTCATGAGCGCGAGGGCGGTCTGGCGCACCATCTGCGGCGTGAGCACGTGCTTGTTGACCGGAAGGATCCGGCCTTCGATCTTGATCTTGATGGGCGCGTTGCAGGCGAAGAACAGGTCCGAAGCCTTGCGTTCGGCCATCAGCTTGAAAAGCGGCTGGGTCTTGATGTGGGGGGTGGCGCCGGAACCGCTCTCGGACAGCGCACCGAATCCGCCCGTGCTCTCAGGCCTGGCCTCCGGCTCCGGCTGAATCTGGGTGGTCTCGGTCACGGCGACTACTTGCCCTCTTTCTCATCGACGATGCTCAGGCCCTCCTCTTCGAGCTTCGGGGCCTGCCGGTGACTCTCGAGCTTCACGCGCAGCCGCAGCTCGTTCTTCGAGTCGGCGTTGCGCAGCGCGTCCTCGTAGGTGATGAGCCCCCCCTCGTACAGCTCGAACAGCGCCTGGTCGAAAGTCTTCATGCCCAGGCGGTTCGAGCGCGCCATGACGTCGCGGATCTTGACCACCTCGCCCTTGAAGATCAGCTCCTGGATGAGCGGCGAGTTGAGCATGATCTCGGCGGCGGCGACGCGTCCGCCGCCGCTCTCGCGCGGCACCAGGCGCTGCGAGATGAAGGCGCGGATATTGAGCGACAGGTCCATCAGCAGCTGCTCGCGCTTCTCGTCCGGGAAAAAGTTGATGATGCGATCCAGCGCCTGGTTGGCGTTGTTGGCATGCAGGGTCGAGAACACCAGGTGCCCGGTCTCGGCGAACTGCACCGCGTACTCCATGGTCTCGCGGTCGCGGATCTCGCCGATGTAGATGACGTCGGGAGCCTGGCGCAGGACGTTCTTTAGCGCCACGTGCCACGAATCGGTATCGACCCCGACGTCCCGGTGGGTGATGACGCAGTTCTTGTGCTGATGGACGAACTCCACCGGGTCCTCGATGGTGACGATGTGGCCGCGTGTTTTCTCGTTGCGGTAGCCGACCATGGCCGCCAGCGTGGTCGACTTTCCCGAGCCCGTACCGCCCACGACCACCACCATGCCGCGCTTCGACAGCGACAGATCCTTGAGGATCGGCGGCAGGTCGAGCTCCTCGAAGGTCGGGATCTTGGCGTTGATCATGCGGATCACGCAGCCGGTGGCCCCCTGCTGCACGAAGGCGCTGACGCGGAAGCGCCCGATCCCCGGCGGGGCGATCGCGAAGTTGCACTCCTTGGTCGCATCGAACTCGCGCGACTGGCGGTCGTTCATCAGCGAGCGCACCAGGGTGCCGGACTGCTCGGCGGTGAGCGTCCGCTCGCTTTGCGGGCGCACGTCCCCGTCGATCTTCAGGGCGGGCGCGAAGCCGGCGGTGAGAAACAGGTCCGAGGCCTTCCTCTCCGCCATCCGCTTCAGCAGATCGTGGATGAGCCGGATGGCTTGATCGCGGTCCATGGGGCTTCAGTCTCTTTCCCGGCGCGAAGCGCCGCTGCATGAACGGGGTTCGCCTCCGGCGAACCGCGTTGAACCCTGCGCGAAGCGCATTACAAAGCGTCCTTGTTTTGAGCCTTGAAGCGCGCCTCCTCCTTGCTCACCAGCCCCTTGGCGAGCAGGTCCTGCAGGCACTGGTCGAGGGTCTGCATGCCGCTCGCCTGGCCGGTCTGGATGGACGAGTACATCTGGGCGATCTTGCCCTCGCGGATCAGATTGCGGATCGCGGGCGTGCCGATCATGATCTCGTGGGCGGCGACGCGGCCGCCGCCGATGCGCTTGAGCAGCGTCTGGGAAATCACCGCGCGGAGCGATTCCGAGAGCATCGAGCGCACCATGTCCTTCTCGGCGGCGGGAAACACGTCGACCACGCGGTCGATGGTCTTCGCCGCGGAGCTGGTGTGCAGGGTGCCGAACACAAGGTGGCCGGTTTCCGCGGCGGTCAGCGCCAGCCGGATGGTCTCCAGGTCGCGCATCTCGCCGACCAGGACGACGTCCGGATCTTCACGCAGCGCCGAGCGCAACGCTTCGCTGAAGCCCAGAGTATCCCGGTGGACCTCCCGCTGGTTCACCAGACAGCGCTTGGACTCGTGCACGAACTCGATGGGGTCCTCGATGGTGATGATATGGTCCGGGCGATTGTCGTTGCAGTGGTTGACCATGCCGGCGAGCGTGGTCGACTTGCCCGAGCCGGTCGGTCCCGTCACCAGCACCAGCCCCCGCGGCAGCATGCACAGGTCGCGGAAGATCTTGGGCGATTTCAGGTCTTCGAGCGACTGGATGAGCGAGGGAATATTGCGGAACACCGCGCCGGCGCCGCGGTTCTGGTTGAACGCGTTGACGCGGAAGCGGGCCAGCTTCGGAATCTCGAACGAAAAATCGGTTTCGAAGAACTCCTCGAACGCCTTGCGCTGCTTGTCGTTCATGATGTCATACACCATGCTGTGCACTTCCTTGTGGGCAAGCGCCGGCATATTGATCCGCTTCATGTCGCCGTCGACGCGGATCATGGGCGGAACGCCGGCGGACAGATGCAGGTCCGAGGCGTTGTTCTTGACGGCGAAGGCGAGCAGCTGCGCGATATCGACCATCGGATCTCCGTTCGGGGTGGACGGGATGCGTCCTCTGTCCGGGCAGGCGAGGCAGTATAGCGGAGGGGTTCGGGCATCCATATGTTAAGGGTTTCGCAGAATTTGCCCGAGCAGGTGCGCCGGCTCCGGGAACGCATCGCCGCGGCGGCGGCGCGCTCGGGGCGAAATGCGACTTCGATCACGCTTCTGGCCGCGGCCAAGGCCCAGCCGGCCGGGCGGGTCCGGGCGGCCGCCGCGCAAGGCGTGCGGGACGTTGGGGAAAGCTACCTCGACGAGGCGCTCGAGAAGCTCGCGGCCCTCGAGGATCTGCCGCTCACCTGGCACTTCATCGGCCGGCTTCAGGCCAACAAGACCCGGCCGGTCGCGGAGCGCTTCGCCTGGGTGCACGGGGTCGATCGACTGCGTATCGCCCAGCGGCTCTCGGCGCAACGCCCTTTCCATGCTTCGCCGCTAAACGTCTGTATCCAAGTGAATCTGGCGGCGGAGGCCACCAAGGCAGGGGTGCCGCCGGCGCAGCTACCGGCCCTTGCGGCGCAGGTCGCCGCCTTGCCTCGCCTGAAACTGCGCGGCCTGATGTGCATTCCCCCCGAAGAGAGCGACCCCGCCCGCCAGCGCCATTGGTTCGCGAAGCTGCGCCGGCTGCTGGAGCAGCTCAACGCCGATGGCGCCGACCTGGACACCCTGTCCATGGGCATGAGCGGGGACTTCGAGAGCGCCATCCTGGAAGGGGCAACCGTGGTGCGCATCGGCACGGCCCTGTTCGGCCCGCGCCCGGCAAAAGCATGATTCAGACCCGCGAGTGCCAAGGTGACGCGACTACCGCCACGGCGCACTCGCGCAGCCGCTACAATCCCGGGTGTATGACTCATCTCGATCTGGCGATTCTGGGCGGCGGCAACATGGGCCGCGCACTGATCGGCGGCCTGCTGCGGCAGGGATTGCGCGCCGAGCGGATCACGGTCGGCGAAGGCCGGCCGGAGACACGCGAGAGACTGTCGCAGGAGTTCGGCATCGCCGCCACCGCGGACAATACGGAAGCCGTGAGCCGCGCCAATGTCATCGTGATCGCGGTCAAGCCCCAGGACGTGCAGGCCGTCCTCGACCCTCTCAGGGTGCGATTGGAGCGGTCGCGTCCGGTCTGTTTGTCCATCGCGGCGGGAGTACGCACCCGGGCGCTGCGCCAGTGGTGCGGAACGGGAGTGCCCGTCATCCGGGCCATGCCCAATCGGCCCGCTCTGCTCGGAGCCGGTATCACGGGACTGTTCGCCACCGCGGAAGTCGATGCGGCTCACTACGCATTGGCCGAGCAGGTCATGCGATCCGTGGGCGAAGTCGTCCGCGTCGAAACGGAAGACGCCCTGGATGTGGTCACCGCGCTTTCGGGCAGCGGGCCCGCCTATTTCTTCCGACTCGCCGAGTTGATGGCGCAGGCGGGCGTCGACCTCGGCCTCGCGCCGGAGGCGGCACAGCGGCTCGTCATCGCCACCCTGCACGGTGCGGGGCTGCTGGCGCACACGGACGGGGACCTTGCGCGGTTGCGCCGGGAGGTGACCTCCAAGGGCGGCACCACCGAAGCGGCGCTGTCCGCCCTCGAGGCGGGCGGATTCGACAGGATCGTCGCACGCGCCATCGAGGCGGCAACCCGGCGCAGCCGCGAGCTCGCGCAACGATTCGGCCCGACATGAGCGGAGCTTTTTCACACCCATGAGCGCCCTGATCTATATCATCGATACGCTGCTGTCGCTTGCGCTGTTCGTGGTGCTGGCGCGCCTGCTGCTGCAATTATCGCGGGCCGATTTCCGCAATCCGCTCTGCCAGGCGGTGATCCGGCTGACCAATCCGCTCATCGTCCCGCTGCGGCGCGTGCTGCCGCCCATCGGCAAAGTGGATACGGCCTCCGTCGTCGGGGTCGTCCTGGTCGCCGCCGTCGACGTTGCGATCCTGTTCGCGCTCGAGGGCATCACCTGGGTCGGACCGCTGGTGTGGGTGCATGCCGTGGCGATCAAGATTGCGCGCACTCTGCTGTGGACCTACCTCTACGCCATCATCGCCTATGCGCTGCTCAGCCTGGTGGCCCCGGGGGGCTATTCCCCGCTGCAGTCGGTGCTGAGCTCGCTGTGCGAGCCGGTGTTACGGCCCTTCCGGCGGCTGATCCCCGCGGTCGCAGGGCTGGACCTGTCCCCGCTCTGGGCGTGCATCATCATCTGGGCCGTGATGATCCTGCTGCGCTCGCCCACGTTCTGAGCGGGTCCGGGCCGTAAACGCCGTGCCGGATTGGTACGAGGTGCGTGGGCAGGACTGCCTGCTGCGCGTGAGGGTTCAGCCGCGCTCATCCCGTGAAGGGATCGACGGCGTGCGCGACGGCAGACTTCGCGTACGGGTCTGCTCGCCGCCTGCGGACGGAGCCGCCAATGAGAGGCTCATCCGCCTGCTGGCGCATGCACTTGGCGTGCCTAAAACACACATTTCGGTGCTTCGCGGCGCCAAAAACCGCGACAAAGACCTCCTGGCGCGAGGCGCCGGCGCCTTCGGAGCCGATATCGGCGCCCTGCTCGAACCCGAAGCTCGAACGGCGGGGCGCGTGGATACGGGCGCCGTCGGACCGGCATCGCGAAAGCCCTGAAAAAAAGCCGTTTCGGCGCCCCCCCGAACAAAAAAAACAGTTGCGCGGACGCTCCCATGTGCTATTTTCCGCGGCGATTCTAATCGGCGTGGCTGCACAACAGCGCGCACAATCAATCGAGGAGTGGCGCAAAATGGCGAAAAAGGGTAGCGCTCCGACGAAGTCGGAAGT